>ENA-OSET01000109-OSET01000109.1-sediment-metagenome-genome-assembly--contig:-NODE-109-length-92283-cov-5.338188_pt1 | contig 92283 bp, 82 predicted proteins | sample MGYA00237882_ERZ534229 | MGnify/ENA primary metagenome ERZ534229 (study PRJEB26408, sample SAMN06266212) | sediment metagenome | isolation source: Hudson Canyon methane seep mesocosm | place: USA:Hudson... | reverse complement strand
GATGCGCTACAGTGCAAAGCCCACAACGGCACGCTTGAGCATGTTGCTGGGCGTGGATTGAAATCAAAAGAATAAAATTGAATGCTGATTATGCTGACGATATATGGAGCTTACTAAAGCTACATGTTTTTCCCCGCCTCGTCCGCCATATTGCCCGCTATATACTATGTCCAGAGCTGATTGCGAAAAACTCTACCACCGAATTATGTACACGCCCTGAGTGTTCTGAAATACAAAAAATAAATGTGTTCGTAGCGGCGATATTTATCATAAATTTCGAAATGGAACGCTCACCGAGAGGATCCAAATCACACCTGTAAGCTACAGTCATATCAACCAAAGTAGACCTACCCAATCTCTACTATACTTCTTTAAATAGAAATAATGTCCTAACCGCGAGTCCATGAGTGTTATATCACTGCAGCTGACATATCTCATGAACGATTCTTGTAGATCGGCGTAACAGTGCAAATCTTTATGAATTCGAAAATACTCATATTGATGACTTTATATGCTGGCAGTTGCTTCGGTTTAGATCTTGACCAGGCCCGTAAACTGTCTGATGAAATTACTAACATTTTTGGCGCTGCGCAGATTTATATTTTTAGAAATCAAGCTCTTATCAATTCGAAACAACCGAATAAAAATTTACTCTTCGGTGATGAGTTCATCGCCCAGGTTAAAAATGTCCACCGGGAAACCTATCATTCTCCGTTTCCTGTTGCAGATCACCCGATCAAGGCTTATTTGCTTAATTCGATGGTCGGCGTCATGGATGATAATCGTGCGCTAATTTTAGATAAGGAAATTGATTTCAAGGGTTTTATCCCTGCGGGTTTTGCTTTTCAGTTGTCGCAGCGGTTTTCAAACGGGGGTTACTCGGTATCAATTAAGTTTGTTGGTCTAAAAAACCGATTGGTTAATGAGCTAAATGTACCTGACCAATGGGAAACAGGTGTATTGAAGAAAATGCAAGATTCACGGTGGTCCAGAGATCAGGCTTTTCGGGAGGTGACAATATCAAGACAGGGCAAGTTTTTGAGGACCCTGCGTCCAATCTATCACAAACGCCAATGCCTTAGTTGCCACGGAAGTATTGAAGACAATCCTTCTAATTCTGGAAAATCCAGGGAGACGTGGAGTGCAGAAAACATGGCGGGCTTCACAATGCAGAACTTCAAGCTTAATGAGCTCGCAGGCGGTGTTAGCCTCTCTATCGGGTTTGATGTCAAAGACCGCCTTTTACGCGATCAGTAATTTTGCTATCAGCAGGTAAGTATTGAAAATATGTTGATTGAACAAGCACAGCCTAGATCATTCAATCCATTTCTGGGCAGGAGGACCTTTACACGATGGATTTTGCCGCTTGTCGTAGCTCTCACAAGTACGGTGGCTAACAATCAGGAGGTCGCCGCAAATGATGATTCATCCTTAACCATCGGGGTCTTTGATTATCCTCCCCTCATTACAGTCACGAATGGAGTTATAGGAGGCACTGCCGTTGAAGACTTAAGCAAAATGCTTCGCGAGGCAGGGTCAGGGTATGCTGCAAAATTTAAAACCCTACCCCCCAAGCGACTAAAACAGGCATTGATCGCAAACAATATCGATCTGGCTTTTCCTTTATATAGCGATAGTATTGATGATGTCTCGCTACTAACGCCAGAGCCGGTTCTATTTGAAATCCCCGGACTTTGTTTTCGAAAAGAAAACTTTGTCCCGTTTCTCAGTACTGTAAAACACTGGCGTTTTCTAAATACCGTTTATCCTGGTGGAGTAGAACCTGTACCTATCTTAAAAAAATACGGAGAACAAATTTCCCCTGTTTTTGGAGAGGATGTTTTGGATAGAACCATAAATCTCGTTGCGTCCGGGCGGGCGGATGCGGCGTACGTCGCTAATATATTTTCTGTTTATAATGTGAATAGCAAATATTACCGCCATATAGCTTGTTCGAGCTTTTTTGGCTTTTCCTCGCCGGTTTACATCGGGGTATCAAAAGGTCTGTCCTCCGACACTCTTGAAAAATTACGTCAAACCAAACAACGTATTAATTTGTATTCGAGGGACTGATGCCTGGTCTCGAGAACTCATAAAAATATCAAAATGAAAATTCCTCTTCAATTCTATTCAGCTTTACTTATCCGTTAGGCTGGTTGTGAGATTCCTCCTCCGCCCTGCGGCTCGAAAAAGTCTTTCTAATATAGTAAATACAATGACGATAAATTAGTCGAAGAGCGCAATAAAACCCAAGGTTATGATTGAGTCAAAATCTTTTTGATAGAGCGCCTCCTTGCTAAAGAATCTAACTAATCTTTCCCTCCGGATACTAAACGTCTTGGGCCGCCGTTCAACCGTTTTCCCAGAGGTTCCTTACTTTTTTATGAGACATTTCGGTCTTATTTCTTCTCTAGGTAATTTACAGTCTGCTTTCCTTTTGCGATGGCTGTAACAGCCAATAAAAAGAAGTCCGGAATTGGCCAGAGATTATTGGGGGGAGGTGTTCAAATGTATTCTTTTTAAGGAGTACATCAATATGAAACTCAGCGTCCAAGGAATTCAATCAAGCTTTGTCAGATCAATCAGGGACGGTGGTAGCGATGCTAACGGCCAGCCTGCTCAGCATCGCTATGCCGAAGGGCTTGCCAATCCCTGCCGCCACTGCCTTGAACTAATCAATGATGGCGACGAAATGTTAATTTTATCTTATCGGCCGTTTCAATCTTTGCAACCCTATGCTGAAACCGGCCCCATTTTTTTACATAAAAATGGCTGCCAACACTATAAGAAAAGCACGATTCCTGCTTGGTTTTCATTCTTGGAACCTGCCATTATCAGAGGTTATGATGAAAACAGCTGGATCAGATACGATACGGGAGACGTCGTTCCAGGAAAGACCCTAACAGAAAAGTGTTGTGAGATTTTGTCGGATCAAAGTATTGCCTACGTTCACATCAGGTCAAAATTCAACTGTTTCCAATGTCAAGTTGAGAGAGCTTAAAGGCAGTCGTCTTCATAATAATCTGTTGGAAATATCCCGAAAAAAGGACAGTAGGGCAGTGTGAGAGTTTATGATGACGCTGATCGCGAGAGGTAGTATCGCTATGGCATGGGCAAAATTAAAGATACCCGATTCCTAGTGACCTAATCTGGACCGGGTCTAAGCGCTATCGCGATTTGCGCTGATAGCTATTGCCGGCAATTGTGAAGCCACTTATTTTCACCATGGGATTCTGGGAGCTCGGACAGGTGAGAGGCTCTGTCTGCTTATATTGAATAATTAGCCACCAGCTGGACCAGGATGATCGTTGCGAAAAGGACCACGTGCAGGCTCTAACTATTCGGACTTTAACGATTTTGAGATGAACAATACGGGTGTTAACTGGGCGTGCCTCATTAGCGAGTGTGATAAGAAAGTAGAAATAATTTTGCTCATAAAAGCAGCAATTAGTGCGGAAAATGTGCATTTTGATCTGTAGAGTGCGAGTTTCTTTCCATAATCGATGTTAATTCAATAAAGGTTTCGTTTTCCTTTGAAGTCCTCATTCTGTTGGCATCGAGACTATTACATTAGTACAGGACTTGTATTAATGGGGTAGCCCTTATGCTACGGGTAGTAGTTTGGTGTGCTAAGATTGTCTGTTACACGTCTGCAATTTTACAGGAAGAAATATGCTGCGATGGTTTCTAGTTTTCCTCTCTTTGCTTGTACCTCTTTTCGCGAACGGTGAGCGTCTAGTAGTGCTGGAAAATCCAACAAATTTAGTTGACTTGTTAAGCGCGGGAGGACAGTTATATCAGGAAGACCTGAATTCGGGGCATATATCGGGTGATCGCACGCTCGCCCCACTTGCGCCAATTTCCGCTTCAGAATTTGTAGCCAAATTAGAGCCTGTGTCCCAGGTTAATCAGATAAGCGGCGGACGTTATTGGTTATATGCCAAGCTGCAAAATCGTACAGATGTTAACCAATGGGTGTTAAATCCCTATAACTCGGTTATTGATCGTCTCCATGTCTATTTGTATAACGGGCAGAACATACGCGAATACACAGGTGGTTATCTCTATCCGCACGAGCAAAGCCTTCATTATGGTATGGAATTGGAGCTTCCTCGCGATCGAGTGCATGAAGTACTGGTGTTGATCGAGAGTCGGTATTTCTCTGGCTTGCCGCAGTTCGAAATTGTCGACAAATTGCGTTATCAACAAGAAACACTGATAGAGAACTTTTTGATTATTGGCTGTTTTGGCGCGATTATTATTTTGGCTTTTTATAATCTGTTCCTGGCTGGGTCGCTTAAGGACAAAAGTTATCTCTACTACGCTTTGTATTTGCTTTTTAGCGTATTCGCATGGTCTGCAGCTTTTAATGCACTGGCAGAATGGTTTGAGTGGTATTCCTATTATCTGTTATTGCCGCCCTTTTTCCTCACGATTTTTTTCAATACGCTTTATTACATTCATTTTCTTGAACTTGCAGATAATAATCCAACGTTGAGTCGCTTATCGTATGCAATGGTTGTTTGGTGTTTTGCAATGACAGTGACATTCCCGTTATTTTCTCCCGGTGTCTATTTAATGCTGTTCGGCTTAACAAGTTCAATCTGGATTGTTAGCGGGCTGAGTTGTGGTCTTATCAGGCTTCATGATGGGTATAAGCCGGCCCGTTTTTTTGTCGCTGCCTTCGTCGTTGTATTTTTCGGTATGCTATTGTCTATCATGCATTTATTCGGTCTCCCTCCCTTGACCAAAAATAGCTACATCGTAACTTTGATTGCACAAACAATTGATATGCTACTGTTGTCCTTAGCGCTCGCCGACCGAATTAATATCTATCGTAAAGAGAGAGAATCCGCGTTAACACAGTCTTATGAAGTTGAACACCGTGCGATGAAAACTGAGAAAGAAGCCAATGTTAAGCTACATCAGGCTCTCGAGATTTCGGAGCGCGACAGCAAGAAAAAAAGTGAATTTCTGCGGATGGTGAGCCATGAATTGAGGACGCCGTTACATTCGATAGTTTCATCGGTTGAACAATGGAATGATAGTGGTGACGAGTGGGATAAGCTAGATTTGATTAATTTTGTTAGTCACGGCGCGCACCGGCTCCGTTCCCAAATTGACAACATGGTATTACTGGCAGAAACAGATGATTTGAATTTAAAGACTTCTGTTAGTGATTTTGAAATTCGACCATTGATCATCAAGGTTTGCAGTAATATAGCTGAATTGGTTCAGCCGGATGTAGAGTTTGTTTGCCAAACTATTGGCGAAAACTCTGCGATAGATTCTTCGAAATTACCGATCTATTTGAGAGGTGACGCCTATTTAATTGAGCATTTAATGCGGTCTGTATTAGAAAACGCATGCAAATACACTGTTCAAGGAAAGGTAGAGTTTAACGTTGGTTGGGATGCTGATAATGAGCGGCTAACGGTTGATGTCATCGATACCGGTTGTGGTATGACACAGGACCAGCAAAAGACGGTGTTTAACGAATTTGTTCAAGTGAGTCGAGGGCTAGATCGTGAGTCCGAAGGTCTGGGTTTGGGGTTAACCATTTGTTATCGTCTTTGTGAAATCTTGTCCGCAGATTTTGCGATAGATTCGGCGTTGGGAGAGGGTACTCATGTTCGTATCAAGTTTCCTCTAGAGTGCTCTAACGAAGATCTGGTGTTAGTCCCCACTGAAGTAATGACAAGAGGGCGCGTTTTAATAGTGGAGGACAATGTGGTTAATGCTCAGGTGCTCGAACACATGGTGGCTCAGTTGGGTTGTCAAGTTGACGTGACTTACTCTGGACAGGAAGCCCTGAAAAACCTCGAGGATCAAGTTTATAGTCTGATCTTAATGGACATCCAAATGCCCGTCATGGATGGTATTACGGCGACTCGTTGGATTAAGCAACGGGGTATCGCCACGCCAATTGTAGCAGTTACGGCAAACAGTGATTCTCAGGTGCGTCGGCAATGTACGGATGTTGGTATGAGTGATGTGATGGTGAAACCTGTTCGGCAGTCCGACATCCGATTAGTACTGGAGAGAGTTTTGAAGAGAGGTGAATAGCTAGGGCCTGTCCAGAAATATCGATTCAAAGCTGGTGTTGCTGATGTAGCTCGGGCTTTGAACTGACTTACAGTAACTGAGGTGTGCCTGGATGGCCAATAATTGGAAGTAGCTAATTATTTTTTTCAGCCAATGTGAGAGCCAACATCTTCCAGGCTATTGATCGAGTCTAGGGTTCGTGTGGCGTATATTCTAAAGGGTATACGCCACCCGAAGAGCTGCTGTTGTTAAACTCATCCAAGGTTTTTGAAGGGTTGATAAAAGACAGAGAACAGGAAGCTAACTGCAATTTTGAAGTGGCCTGTTGTCGACAACTAAACTCTCGTTTTTGGTAAGGCTTACTATCTGTGAGAAATCTTCAAAAACATGTAATGACGATGACCGCGATTCGTAGATTGATAAGAATGTGTGCTCAACGTCACTAAGTTGAAGGTCTGTAAACTAGCCCGGATTTCTCACAAGGCGGCCTACTATAATCAGTTTGGTACTGCTATTTCGGTGTATTTCACCTATTTGGCTTTCGAATGGATCTTGTATTCCGTACTGAATTTTTCTCCTGCACCCATAGCCACGGCTATGGGTTGAGTTGGAAAAACCGGTACAGAGCACAATCTCTCGCTCAAAACTCCAAATCGTTGTGAGAAATGCGAACTAGGCGTCGTGCATATTGATAATGATCTTTCCTCTTGCGCGCCCCGATTCCGAGTAGGTGATCGCTGCTGGCACCTCTTTCAGCGAATAACGGCGATCGATGACTGAGGTCATTTTTCCGGATTCCATTAATTCGGCTAAAACGACAAGGTCAGAACTCTTTAATCCAGCCATTAACGAGGGTAATTTCTGCGATACAAAGGGTTCAACAAGCATGGCTTTTATTGGTCCTAAAACTGGGCCAATCCAATCTCCCGCTGCGCCGCCGACATTGACCAATATGCCCTCAGGTTTTAGCACACGGATATTGTCTAGCGGAGAATGGTTGGAAACGTTGTCGATGATTAAATCATAGATTTCACCACTCTCGGTGTAGTCTTCTTTTTTGTAATCGAAGACATGATCTGCACCGATCGATCTAACCATTTCCGTATTGCGTGAACTGCACACACCATGTACTTCGGCGCCGTAGGCTTTAGCAATTTGCACGGCATAGGTGCCGACTCCTCCAGAGGCGCCGTTAATTAAAACCTTCTGCCCCGCCTGCAACTTGCCGGCATCGCGCAGTGCTTGCAGTGCCGATAAGGCTGCAACAGGAACCGCTGCTGCCTGCTCAAAAGTAACGTTGGCGGGTTTTAGTGTTAGTGCTCGATTCTCCCGGATGGTGATGTATTGTCCGAATGCACCGCTTGCTCCTCCGAAAACGTCGTCTCCAACCTTGAACTTGGTAACATTTTCCCCAATCGCTTCAATTGTCCCGGAAAAATCCGTGCCTATATTGATGTTGGAGGGGGCTCCGATTCCCGATATAAGCCTCATGAAATAGGGCGATCCCCTCATATAATGCCAGTCCATTGGGTTAACAGATGCAGCCTGAACTTTTACAAGGACTTCGTCGTTAGCGGGAACGGGTTTTTCGACATCGCCGTATTCCAGTACGGTTGAGGGGCCGTAGCAGCGATAAGTGACAGACTTCATTTGCTCCTTTTGACTCGAAGCTACCAGTTTGGGGTCGCATGTTTCTGTGTAAGCTAATGTCATAGCCAAGGAAGAAATGGCGACCACGAGAAAGAGCGCGACACCGCCCAAAATTTTGTATCTTAACTTCATTCTAAACTCCTGATTTGAATCAAATAGACCGCGCATTTTTGAAAGCAGTGGCCGTTGCACGTATGGTGATATATATGACCATAACACCTGTTCGAATACGGAGCAACAGGTAATTTTGCCTCTGGTCCTGATTTACGCTACATTGCGCGAATAATCCAGAAATCAGAGCGCATTAAGGTAGTTCCCCATGGCAGTTAATCAAACACCCCTCTTTAGCCGTATTCGTGATATTTTCGATCAAGGGTTTACCGTGGATTGGATCAGCACTATTTATGTAAGCCTAACTCACCTTATTGCGCTTATTGGTGCCCCGTTTGCGTTTTATTACGCTCCGTCCGAATTAACTCCTGTCATTATTGGATGGATTGCCATCTATTTTGTGTTCGGAGGCGTCTCGATTACGGCTTATTGTCACCGCTTGATCACCCATCAAGCCGCAAACGACATTAGTTTGCCTGTCCACTTATTCTTTGGTTTTGTCGGCCAGGTGTTGGCGATGCAGGGCCACATCATTCGCTGGTCGTCGAATCATGTCTTGCACCACGGCGCTGACAAGAGTGGTAAGCACTTACTAGATCCCTACAGCGCAACCTGGTTTCCCAGCACTTGGCAAAATTTTATTTGGTCTCACACGATCGCACACCTTATTAACCATCCCGATAGTGAAGAAAAAGATCGGGCGATTGCTGCAAAAGAGAAGGTCAAAATCTTGAGGATTCAACGGCGTCTTTATGTACCGCTTATTGTTTTATGGGTATACATAACGCCGTTTTCTGTGGGTTATTTTTTAACGGGAACACTAGCCGGTGGCCTCGGATTGTTAGCAGCGTCGCTCGTGGGAATGATACTCGTACAGCACAATACCTGGACCGTGAATAGTATTACGCATATGTGGGGATTTACTCGAGGTTTACACAGTTCAGCGCTGAATAACTATCTGTGGCTCGGTCCTCTAGGAGAGGGTAATCACCACGCGGATCATCACGATTGTCAAACCGACTATCGCAATGGTTTTGGCTGGACAGGGTGGTTATTGGATCCGACTCGGTATTTATTATTGAGCTTGCGTGGCCTTGGTTTGGTTAAGGGTTTGCGTAGCGCCAGTAAGCATGTAGAAAGTGAAATCATTGCACAGCGGCGATTACGTGAGCTGGAAACCAAGTCCCCAAGCCCTCTATGGTCTCTTTGGGAGCAGAAACTTATTAGCGCTAAAGCTGATTGGCTGGAAAAGACCAGGCAGTGGGAGCAATACTGCCAACAGGTAAAGAAACTGAAAAAAATGTCGTTACCCGACTTCGAGCTTCAGCAGCGTATTGAAAAACTTAAAGCTGAAATTCAGCAAGCCAAGGTTAATATGCAGGAAGCGCGTATGAGCTTTTTTGATACATTATCGGCTTACAAACAAGACATGGCTTAATTTTATGATCGGAGATTGTCTTGGCTTAGAGATAATGCAGGGTTTAGTGCTTTTATCGCGATCGGCTAGCCTAAGCTAACAGTGATTAGCCGATCGACGATGTTTTCCGTTTTGTGGTAGGACCCATTCTAAAGCTGTTGTGCATATCGTACCCAGCTTACGGTACTAATACTTAAGCTACTTATACTTCAGGTACGGGTACTTTAGCTGCTGACAGCGTATTTTGTGCCGATCCAAAACGATTTAGATCGAGTTCCTCGCGAACTAATTGACTGACCTTTGCGTTCATATTGTCAACCGGTATGCCTGTAGAGTCAGCGATTCGGACCATTCTTTGGAAATTGGCTGCCACTCCAGCAGCGTCGACCAGCACTTTTTCACCGGCAACGTCCAAGAGTGTTTGGCGATCTCTGGCCAAATCACTGTTATTGCGCGTGGCAAGACTCTCGGCAAATTTCATTAATTCCAGGCCATATTCGACGCCGGTCTGTTCTGCTGCCGCGGTTTTATCACCGTTAATCATTTGTAGGTCGATATTTGTTTCTGTCGTTGTCGCGCTCACACGGAGCATCGTCGCATGTGCGCTAGTTCAGTAAAAACATTCATTAATTGCCGAAACTCTGCCTGCAACCAATTCCATTTGCATACGGTTTATCGCTCGATCATCCTGTTTTACAAAATTCCCCATTCCTTCAAGTGAAAGATATTGAGCTTTGCTTACCTGATACCATTCTCTGAAGGCGTTGGGTACCAAACTCAGCGCTCGGAGCACATTCGCCGAAATACCCGCCGGCCATAGGTCTGCTTCGGCGCCGGTTGCGCCATCAGCGGGGATCATTGGCACAAATCCTATTCCGCGCGCTGCTTGCTTGGGTCGGTATTTGCTACATACGCCCTCGGTTGGTTCTGGAAGAAGCTCGGCCTTTAGCCCGAGGCCACGATGAAACTCATCAATACTAAATACCGTGACAACAACACCCACCAACTCTACGTAAGCTTCAGGGCTCAAGCCATGCTGCTCATTGGAATCAATATAGGCCTGGGTAATTCGATCTTGATCAGTCACTACTCTATGTATTGCATCGATTGCTTCTGTGCTTAACAATTCGGCGGTACTGTGCTCGTGTTCACCTGTCACCGCATAGGGCGAAAGCGCTTTTTTACGCTCCTCGCAGAATCCACAAGCAGTTGCATTGCGAACTTCCTGGGCGATCGATATTCTTTGCTCTCCAGTCCACCAGCTGCCTGGTGCCGCCAGCGCTTTCCAATAGTTTCGATGAGCAATTTTTATGTCTTCTCGAATGTTAAACGGCGAGTCAATATAGGTGAAGTATTCCATCGTAACTCCGTAGGTAATATGAATTTTTAAAATGTTCTTATTGTAATCGGTCGCAGGCAAAAATTGCTAGCTGAGCTCCGACCTATTATTGTCCCGAAATATAGGCTCAAATTTGTGCTCATCCAGAAACTAATAGGCACCGTAACGCTCGCAATGACAGCTTGGAAAAACACCATTTCTGGATGGGCATTAATGAGTCTTTTTTTGCCAGATTTGATAATTGTAACTAATGTTGGAATCGAACCATTGCTCAAATACCAACTGGAATGTGTCTGGAATAGAGGGGAATACAATATTGCCTTCGACTTCCGTTTCTATGGTCGATAAATGTAGTGTATCGACGTGTGCGATTAAGCTTTTATAGATCTCGCCGCCGCCCGATATCATGAGGTGGTTAGTAAATTTAGGTAATTCTCTTAAGGCCTCATCGATGGATGAAAATACCATAACATTGTCGTCGCTAGACTGAAAATCAGACCTTGTAACAACTGCATATTTTCTGTTTGGCAGTACGCCCATCGACTCAAAGGTTTTGCGTCCTACTAACAGCCATTGATTGTACGTCATTGCTTTGAACAGCAGTTGCTCTCCCTTTGCGCTCCAGGGTATATCCGGGCCATTGCCGATGACTCCATTTCTCGATTTTGCTGCCATCAATGATAGTTTCAACTTAGGTCCTTATTGTGTTTCATATTCATTTAAAAATTCATTGTTTTCAATAAAAGTAGACCATCGGTATTGTGCACTACAATATTGCTGCTGTTTTTATGGGCGCCATTAAAAAATGTTGGCAGTGCATCAAAAACTCTCATTTATCATGATTGCGCGTTAGTTCCAGCTTCGTTAGCCTGATATAAACTTGGATTCACCGCTGCCTGATGAATTAAGTCGACCATTGTCGGCATGCTTCCCACATGTTGCAATACGTCTATGACAACGTCGTGTTTTTCACGTCTGAATTTGTTTACTTCACGGGGTAAATCTTCGAAAACATGTCTGCCTGCTGACAAAAAATAGGGTAGTACTGTGATTGTGGCTGCGCCCTGGTTAACGCAGGCCTGAAGGGCCATGGGAATAGACGGTTCAGCAAGTTCAAGAAACCCCACTGATACTGTCGAGTATTGATCGCGCAAGCGTTCTTCCAACCCGCTTGCCAGTGTAATAACTTCTTCATTTGATGCCGCTCGACGGCTGCCGTGAGCTACAATGAGCAGCGATTTCATTTCATCCCCAAAATACCGACTTTTAAAAATATCCTACGTGTACTGCTGTATCAGGACTGACTAAAGCGGGTGAGTTGCCTTATCGTCGCGATTCATCACTATATTATTCGCGAGCGTTCTGCAGGTCAATAATCATCAATTTTAATGTAGGAGAGTTTACCGTATAGCGAGCGGATGATTTTGAATGTCGGCGCTTAGACTGACAAGACACAAATCCACACGATTACAGCTGATAACCGTGTGCCATAAATTCATCCTCGCTAGTTTGGTCATTACGCTGGTCATTGCCTTGATAGCAGTAATGACCGATCTATTCGGACAACTTATTGACAGGAGTTGTAACAGGAAAGACTATTAGGCGAGGGACTTTCTCAAAATACACCACTCATGATCTTAAAATACGTTTGGTCTTCCTTCATGATTTTCAATTCGTAAGCAATTTTTTCAGCAAGTTCTTTGTGTTTAGGCAGGAGGTGTAAATAAATGGGAAGAAAATCGACGGCCGGCAGAAGCGCTTTAATCCCCTTGTTTTTCATGCTCTCTTTTTTTAGTAAGGGTTCAATGGCAAAAGGTATATGCACGAAAATATCGGCTCTCCCCGATGCAACAAAGTTCAGGCCGGCTTCGGCGCTGCTAAAAGAATATAGATTTGTTGTCTCGGGTCCTAGCATAGCTTCAATGACAGCGGAGTCTTCAATATACGCAACCTTATAGCGCTTAATACTATTCCAGCCATCTATCTGTATATTTCTCTCTTTTGAGTAGGCATAGTAGGGGAACATGGCGATGGGCTCTGACACTCGTATTAGCCAGGGGATTTCTTCGCCAAAGCCTTCGATTCTAGACAAGTCACCGTCAATTTCTCCGGATAGCAGGTATTCAGTTGCGCGCTTTGCCGGGATAGCTATAAGGTTGATTTCGGTGCCGCTTCTCACTCCGATCTCACTGGCAATGGATTGGGCAATACGGAAACTGTCTGTTCCCTCTTCAATGCCTCCCACTGCAATCTTTAGTGGTTCAGAAGCTGTGACGGGTACGCCTGTTAAACAGTAAAATACCCATAGTACTAATAGTTTTTTCAGGTTTAACTCTTCCTGTTTAATGGTCGGATCTAGACAATTGTAGTCTACAATTTCGAATCTGTGTCGATATCTCGCAAACGCCGAAATCATTGTTTGTGGGAAGGAGTAAAATGCCACCGCTCTGTCTTCGAGCGAGTCTTTCTTGAAAATCACAGAATTAATCATTGTATTAAGCTGGTGGACCAGTCATGTAATTCCTTCTTGGCGAAATGGCATATTGTCGAGTTTATACAAACGGAGTGCACAGGGATGTAGCATGGGCACCTAATGTGGTACGATTCTTTGTCCCGAGGATAAGTGTTTCCGTGAAAATTGATGACTACAGCCACCTCCCATGATCACCTTGCCGGAAACCATACGGTTGTCTTAAATCGGTTGCTACTACTACGGGTGATGGTACTAACGATTGCGCTAGCCTCGATATTGTTCTTCTATTTCGTGCTCGAGAGAAGCCTCGCTTTTGGCGCTTTACTGGGTATTGTGTTTTCAGCTTATATTTATTCATTAGCCACTTACAGTCGCTTGCGAAAAATGACTCCAGTTACGGATGTCGAGTTATTTCTACACATTGTTGCCGATTCACTATTGATCGTTATATTGGTCTCCTTATCGGGAGGCGCTAGTAATCCTTTCATTTATTACCTTTTAGTGATGGTCGCCATTAGTTCTACCTTGTTTGAAAAGACCATGAGTTGGAGTTTTTGCTTTATGGCAATCGCTGCGTACACGGTTTTGCTTTTTTTGGACATGCAGGGGCATGTGAATCATTTGTTTAGCGATTTTCAGTTGCACTTGGTCGGTATGTGGGTAAATTTCGTCGGCAGTGCAATACTCATCTGTTTTTTCATATCTAGGCTGGCTTATGCATTGAGAGATCGACAGATTCTCCTTGCCCAAGCGCGCGAAAACGGATTGAGACAGGAACAGCTCGTTGGTATCGGTACCTTGGCTGCCTCAACGGTCCATGCATTGCGAACGCCTCTATCGACGATTGCGATATTGTTAAGTGACATGAAAACGGAAAATAAAAATACTGAACTTGAAGAGGACATTGATTTACTACTGAGGCAAGTTGACCGTTGTAAGCAAACGACCGACCGGTTAGCGGCATTAGCGGATACCTCTGAAGATGAAAAATCTTTCGAATTTTCGGCTACGTTTATCGATAGTCTGGAAGAGCACTATCTACTCATCAATCCGTCTATCATGCCGACGTTTTCCTTTGCAGCGCTTAACCAGCACTTAATGAGCCAAAACTTAATAAACCAAGAGTCACCCAATGACCAGCTAGTCATAGAGACCCATATATTGCTTCAGCAAGCGGTTCAAAGTCTGATAGACAACGCCATACATGCTGCGAAATCGAGTGTACTTGTTCAATCGGAAGAGGCGAAAGGATTTTTGTCAATTAAGATTTCGGATGACGGGCCGGGAATCCCGCCTGATATTGCTGTTAATTGGGGGAAGCCTTTTTTTTCGAAAAAGGAAGGGGGTTTAGGTGTCGGAATATTTCTGGCAAACAGCACTATCGAACGTTTTGGCGGTGCGGTCACCATGGTGACCAATACCCAGAATAATGCAGATGCAGGGACGACAGTTTGCGTTGACATCCCCTACATGGACGGCCCTGTACCAAATGCTCGATACGGAAGGCCTGACGATACTGCAGGCTCTAGTTTGAAGCCTGAAAGTCGGATTATATGACGAATTTGCAATGCTTATATTTAGAGGACGATGAAGCGCTGGCCTTTGTGACGGAACGCGGGCTGCGTAAACGTGGTTTTTCGGTAACCCATTCTCCGTCGTTAAATGAGTTCAAAGAGATTGAGAATATTTCTGGATATTCTCACGCGCTATTGGACTTAAAGCTTGAAGACGGTTACTCACTGCCCCTCATCAGTGATCTTATCGCAGCAAATCCGACTATGAAAATTCTGATACTCACCGGGTATGCAAGTATTGCGACGACCGTGCAGGCGATTAAGATGGGTGCGACCAATTATCTGGTAAAGCCAGCGACCATTGATCAAATTATCACTGCTTTTGATCCCTCTTTTACGCAGCCACAGGTTGAGCCTGATAAAGAGGACGAGCTGCTTTCGCTAAAAAGAATTGAATGGGAGCACATTCAACAAGTATTGGCGGAAAATAACGGCAATATTGCTGCCACAGCCAAACAACTAAAAATGCATCGCCGGACCTTACAACGGAAGCTTTACAAAAAGCCCTCCTTATAGTTGCAGGATAGTTGCTTCAGCGTTTTTGAAGCAATCTAGCGTAATTGAATGCAGTGCTTGTGTGCTTTCTCTGAAATTGTGAACCATTCGAATCGTGTATTTGAAATACTCAAGATCCATCAGTCTATTGGGCTCCGTATTAAACTGGATTTTTCTATCAAATCGTATAAATCATTATCTGCGTCAATGGCGGTTGATCGAGACCTGAGGTGTTAAACTAAAAACCAATTAAGATATGAGGTGAAACACAATGAGTAATGTTGATTATGGCCCTCTGACGGGGCTTATTGGACGCTGGCACGGTAGTAAAGGCGAGGATATTGCACCCTTACCCGACGGTACAGAGACGAATAGCTACAGAGAAAACATCGTTTTTTCGGCGGCGGGTGATCTCGATAACGCGGAGACGCAAGAGCTTGTCGCGGTGCATTACCACCAGTTAGTAAACCGAATTTCTGACGACAAGAAAATCCACGATCAGACAGGTTACTGGATCTGGGATGCAGAAGCCGAACTTGTTATGCACTCTTTTACAATTCCTCGCGGGGTTACGGTGCTGGCAGGTGGGCGGTACGAACAGCCTTCCGATCTAGCAGGGTCTGTGTTAACAGTATCCGCAAGCCTCGATAGTAGTAATTGGACTATCACTCAATCACCGTTTATGAAAGGAAATGCGCTAACAATGGCCTTTAGTCAGACCATGAACATTACCAGTGATTGTCTGTCCTATGAACAAACGACTCTCATCGACATATACGGAAAGATGTTCGAACATACCGACCGGAATGATCTAGTAAAAGAGTAACCGGGCAATGGTTTTACGTGTAACTTCGCCGTACAAAGGGATTCAATAAACGGCTGAAAAAACCGGTAAACTGGATAGGCCCTTCTGTCACCGCGAGGCAGATGCATTCGCGATCTTGGGATGCGACGGGAGTATGTTTATGCCGTGCATCTCTCACTAAAAAATCCCCTTGGTGATAAAGGCCTGTCTCGTCCGAAAAACTGCCCTCCAGTATCACCGTGTACTCATCACCCATATGGGTATGTGTCGTCGGCGAACCTCCAGCCTTAATGCGTAATAATTCAACCTTTGCACCGTTGCTGTCACGGCACAGTTCGTAGTTGTGTATATCGGGCGAAACACGTCGCCATGGGAGTTTGTCGTAACCGGTTTGAATAAACTGCTGCAAGCATCTAGGAACTGAAGAGACATGAGTTTCCTGTGGTCTTGCATGCGTCTCCTGAGTCAATATGTCTAATCGATTAATCATCCGCTCCTTCAGTTCAGAAGAAGCTGGGGAAGGCTTAAGTTGCTGCATTAACTCGCTACCTAGGCCATTCAGGCGTTGAACTTTCTGGTGGCAAGCGGCGCAGCGTTCAAGGTGTGAAGAAATGCACAGCGCTTGACTTAACGGCAAACTTGCGGCTGAAAACGAGGCCAGTAGTTCGTCAACAGGGTGAGTAAGAATTTTTTCCATGATTATCTCGCTACTAGAACTTGGAGTTTTTTTAATGCTAGCCGTACCCGTGATTTAACGGTTCCCAACGGTAGTTTTAACTCAATGCTTGTTTGTTGGTGGGTTTTGCCTTCCAGGTAGATTTTGGTTAGTACGTCCGATTGCTCAAATGGCAGCTTTTGCAGACTTGTTCGAACCGTGTCTTCAGCTCTGGTCTGATTCACCAATTGAAAAGGACCGGGGTTGTCATCTTCCATTTCATCAAATATAAAGCTCGGGTCGATGTTGCTGATGTGGCGACTGTTGCGCCGCAAATAGTCGACTCGGCAATTTCTCGCCAAGGTAAATATCCAGGTATTTAGGTTTGCGAGATCGGCATTATACGTTCCTGCCTTTAGCCAGACACGAGACATTACATCTTGAGTTAAATCGTCAGCGACGAGGTCAGCGCCAGGTTCTCGGGCTAAACTATAGGCACGAATTTGCGGCGCATAGTGATCGAATAGTTCCGCAAACGCTGTTTTGTCGCGATTTACCGCCACCTTCTGCATCTTTTCTCGAAGCGAAACGAGGTAGTCGTTTGATGGTTTATTCTGCTGCATAAGCTGAATCTTTCTATCTAAGGTGTATTTGATAGTTATTATACGCGTTGTCGGAAAAACTGGATCACTTTCCGATGATCCGAATTACCATACGTTCCGTATATCTATATCAAACACGCATTTAATTCTGAAACTGGTTTTACGACATGAATAATAGCTACTTGCTCGTCGAGCGCTTCAAAGCGTTTTTTGGTGAGCTACATAACGCAGATTTGAGTCAGCTTCGTACAATCTATGATGACGACATCGTTTTCAAAGATCCCGTGCACGACGTAAAACGTCTGGTAGCGCTCGAGGACTATTTTACAGAAGTGTGTAAAAACGTCAGTGAATGCCGTTTTGAGTATCTCGATGAAATGGTGTCCGGCACGTCTGCTTATGTGACTTGGATTATGCATTTTAGGCATCCCAAACTCAGTAATCGCTTGATTAGCGTCAGAGGCGTAAGCCATCTCAAATTCACCGACAAGGTGATTTTTCACGAGGATGTATACGATATGGGCGCGATGCTCTATGAGCAGATTCCCCTGTTGGGCAGAGTCATCCGCTGGTTACGTCTCCGCCTCGCTCAATAATGAAATATCGGAGCACAAAAAAGAATGTCAGGTGAGCAATTAAACGAAGTGCGCAAAGTAATTTGGCTAACCGGTGCCAGTAGTGGTATTGGTCGTAGCCTTGCGCTTGGGTTAGCCGCAGAGGGCCATCAAGTTATCGCTTCAGCTAGAAGCGACGTTGAATTGGCAGTCCTGGAAACCTTGTCATCGAATATTACAGCGCTGCCTTGTGATATTACCGACGCAAGTGGGCTATCGTTTCTAAGGGCCAGACTATCCCATCTGTCTTCTCACCTCGACCAGATTATCCTCTGTGCCGGTAATTGCGAGTATCTGGATTTCCCTGAACCCGACTGGGATATGGTAACGCGGGTCATGGAGGTTAACTATTTCGGTGCGGTTAATTGCGTAAAAACTGCTTTGCCACTACTACGCCAAAGCGCAGCTGAACGACCCCATATTGTTGCGGTTGCATCGATGGTAACTGATGCTCCTTTTCCAAGAGCAGAGGCCTATGGGGCATCTAAGGCTGCGATGCGGTACTTTTTTGATTGTTTGCGGCTGGATCTACGATCTGAGCACATCGACGTAAGCGTCGTGAACCCGGGTTTTGTGGATACGCCTTTGACCCAAAAAAATAATTTCCCTATGCCATTTTTGTTGAGCGCTGAAGACGCTAGTCGACGAATTATAGAAAACCTCGAATCAAGGCCGAAAAACTATTCTTTTCCTAAAAGACTACTTTGTCTTTTAGCGGTGTCTAAAATTTTACCGGCATTATGGCAAAAAATAGTCTTAAATGGCGCGGATGGAAAAGCTCGGCAGGATGTTTTAAACGAAAAGGTGGGTGAATGAAAGTTGCTATCATTGGTGCAGGTATTTCCGGATTAACCGCCGCCTATTATTTAAAGGCAAATCACGAAATCACTCTGTATGAAGTCGCTGAAAAAATAGGTGGTCATACAGCCACTGTTGATATCGATCATCTTGGTCGACGGTATGCCATTGATACCGGATTTATCGTATTTAATGACTGGACCTATCCCAATTTCATTGAGTTGATGGACGAATTAAACGTCGAGTCGCAACCGACCGAAATGAGCTTTAGTGTTCGATGCGACGCCACCGGATTAGAGTACGGGGGCAATAATCTAAATACGATGTTCGCCCAACGGAGAAACCTTTTACGTCCGTCATTTTACACAATGCTGAATGATATTTTGCGGTTCAACCGAGAAGCGATAAAAGATCTTGATAGCGGTTTCATTTCGGCCTCCACGACGCTGGCGGATTACTTGCAGGCGAATGGCTATGGCCACAGTTTTATCCATCAATATCTTGTGCCTATGGGGTGTGCAATATGGTCCGCTTCGACCCAAAGTATGATGGATTTTCCGTTGCTATTTTTTGTGCGGTTTTTTAAAAATCACGGCCTTCTTAGTGTGAACGATCGGCCTCAATGGCGTGTTATCAAAGGTGGGTCGCGCAGCTACCTCGAGCCACTAATTAGTGATTTTAAGGGCGCTATTGCGTTGAATTCAAAAATAACATCTGTCTGCCGCGATGAAAAAGCGGTGCGAGTTACCCTATCTGACGGCAGTGTTGAATTGTACGATCAATTGATCTTTGCCTGCCATAGTGACCAGGCGTTGGCACTGTTGGCTGACATTTCTGATGAAGAGCTTGCAGCGCTCTCCGCCATACCGTATCGTGAAAATGACGTTGTTTTACACTCGGATGAAAGCCTGCTTCCCGCTAATAAGTTAACCTGGTCGAGCTGGAATTACTGGTTACGCAAAGGGGTGCAGGAAAGGCCGATGCTGACCTACAACATGAATATTTTACAAGGCTTAGAAGCGCCATCGACATTCTGTGTTAGCTTGAATGCTACGGAGTTTATCGATCCTTCTAAGATTATGGAGCGGTTCAGCTACAGCCATCCCGTATTTTCCCTGGACGGAATTAAGGCTGCTGATCAGATCCAAGAGTTCAATGGGACCAATAACACCTGGTATGCGGGTGCCTATCTAGGCAATGGGTTTCACGAAGACGGCGTTGTTAGTGGGCGTCGTGTTGCCGAGGCCATTAATGTAATGTCTGGCATGTCAATGACGGGTGCCGGTGCCTGGATTAAAGAGGTAGAACCGGTTTATGAATAGTGCAATCTACAAAGGCTGGCTCCAGCACCGTCGGTTTTACCCAACGGAACATCATTTCCGTTATCAAATATTCATGATGTATCTGGATCTCGATGAGTTGCAGCGTGTATTAGATTTGTCGGCTTTCTGGTCCGACAAACCATGGCGTCCCGCCAGGTTTGAACGGGGCGACTTTCTTGGTGATAAAAGCGTTCCACTTAATGAGGCTGTTAGGCAGCGAATACATCAGCAGACAGGTAAGTGGCATAAGGGGCCGATTCGGATGCTCGCTAACTGGAGATATTTCGGTTTCAATATTAATCCAATTTCAAGCTACTATTGTTTTGACGAAAACCAGGACTTGCAGACAATTGTCGCTGAAGTTACCAATACTCCGTGGACAGAAAAGACCAGTTATGTACTTTCTTGCGATCCAAATGAGCGCTTTCAACGTATACAGTTCCAAAAGGAGCTGCATGTTTCGCCGTTCAACCCAATGCAGATGAACTACAGCTGGCGCAGTAACAATCCCGAGGAAAAGTTGACTTTAAATCTCGAAACAGAATGCCGCGGACAAAATCATACCAACGCAACGATGGTATTGAATCGAATCGAAATAGACTCGAAAACCCTCTCAGGTATATTGTTGAGTCATCCATGGATGACAGCGAAGGTAGCTGCAGCTATTTACTGGCAAGCCGTTAGATTATGGATAAAAAAGACCCCGGTTTATGACCATCCAAAGACTGTATACCGGGATATGGAAGACAATCACCCACTTAGCCATCCAAAAAGAAAATTATGACTCAAACAAATCATTCTGAAGTAGTTAGTAATGAGCGGCCTGGGATTTTCAAAGATTTCGCTATGAAACAGCTTTTCAAGCGGCTAGATGGAATTCCTCGAGGGCGATTGTTAGTAGAAGATGGTAGCCAAATTCACGCTTTTGGTGCTAGCAACGAGCTTGCTGAAATTAAGGCCAGCATTATTATTCATGACCAAGCGGCCTATTCGGATATCGCTTTTGGCGGATCTATCGGCTCGGCCGAAGCGTACATGGCCGGTAAGTGGACATCACCTAATCTCGTGGATTTGATTCGTTTGATGTCGATAAACATCGAGTTTTTGAATGCGTTGGACGATTCCCGGTTTCTGGTCAAACGCTTGGCTAAAAAAACGTTCCACTGGTTTAATAGAAATACGGAATCTCGCTCAAAGGAGAACATTTCCGCCCATTATGATTTGAGCAATGAATTTTTTGCATTGTTTCTTGATCCGGAAATGATGTACTCATCAGCCGTATTCGAAACGCCCTTGATGGATCTTGACGAAGCCGCCGTTTACAAGCTTGACCTCGTTTGTCGAAAGCTAAAATTGGAGCCGAGTGATCACCTTCTTGAAATTGGTAGCGGTTGGGGAGGAATGGCCATTTATGCTGCTCGTCATTACGGATGTCGTGTCACTACTACCACTATTTCTCGAGAACAGTATCAAGCGACCTGTCTAAAGGTTGAGCAAGCCTCTCTGAGTGACCGTGTAACGGTTTTGTTCGAAGATTATCGAAACCTCGAGGGGAGCTTCGACAAAATTGTTTCGATCGAAATGATAGAGGCTGTTGGTCATGAGTTTTACGATAAGTACTTTTCGATGTGTTCTTCCTTGTTGAATTCAGATGGACTGATGCTGCTGCAGGCGATTACCATTCCCGATCAACGATATAACGATGCAATAAAGTCGGTCGATTTTATACAGCGCTATATTTTCCCGGGAGGATCGCTACCCAGTCACGGTGCGATAATGACATCGGTAAAACAACATACTGATATGCAAATGGTGGATATGCACGAGATAGGCGGCGATTATGCGCGGACTCTGAGTGTTTGGCGAGAACGATTCATGGGTCGGGTAAAAGATGTTACTGCGATGGGATTTGACGATCAATTCGTGAGAATGTGGAACTACTATCTATCCTATTGCCAAGGCGCATTTGAAGAGAGGGTTATCGGAACCTCACAGATTCTGTTAGCAAAGCCGGACTGGAGAGATACTAATATTCCGGCAAACAAAAATCGATAGCCTGGTAAACAAAAAGCAATTACTCAATCTGTTAGTGTTCCAGATTGGGTGGTTTTCCTGTGTACTGGGTGGCGATTTAGTCGCTATCGTTGTTGTCGTCTTTGGTTTGATCGTTCATCACAATGTCGTGATGGAAAACCAACGGGAATGGATGCTAATTGGAATCATTGCTCTGGTTGGTTGTCTGTGGGATTTACTGATGATTAATACAGGGGTGCTTGTCTTTCCTGGGGCACTATCGCTGGGAATTCCGGTTTGGTTGATAAGTCTGTGGGTACTCTTTGCAACAACCTTTAGTCACTCGATGTACTGGTTGAGCAATCATTGGTGGCTAGCGGGAATGGCTGCTGCACTATTTGGCCCAGCAAGCTATTGGTCGGGAGGACTAATGAACGGTTCGCAAATTGGAGAGCCGCTATTCATTTCTGTCACTGTCTTGGCCTTGGGTTGGCTATTTCTTTTTCCCTGCGGACTCCTGTTAGTCAAAAGAGCTCGCACATGAAGCCTCTCTTGGCTCGTATCTTGATTTCGGTTTTTTTGACAGTGTTAAGTGCATTCGCAGATGCATTGTCTACCAGTGAAAGTCATCTCACTGATTTTGTCTACGGTGAGGCTTTCGATATGGTGAGTGGCGAAAAAATATACAGCGAGTATCACTGTCGTATCGATTCTAATCAATACCAGGACGTGCATTACGTCGATTCAACGGGTTTCCCGATAGCGTACAAAAGACTTAACTATCAAACCGGCTTGACGACGCCAAGTTTTGTCCAGAAAAATATCCTGACGAATGATGAGATATCAGCTGGCTTAAGCGGTCGGAAAATTGATTTAAGGTACTCTTTTCCAGAGGACAAGAGCAAAGTAATTTTCCTTTCCGTAAAGGAGCGAGATAATTCGCCGCTGGTTATTGATTCAGGATTTGACGCTTTCATTCAGCGCAATTGGGATCAGTTGCTACTCGGTACTGACGTACACTTTCTGTTTCCTTTGGTGTCGAGGTTAAGGTTGATTGAACTTCGAGTGAAGCCTTCACGCTGTAGTTATGATACTCGAAGCGACGCGTGTTTCTCGCTGGAAGCATCTAATTGGTTGATTAGAATTCTCGCGGATCCGATAGAGCTTGGATATAACCAGGAGATAAAACGCTTAAGCCGATACAGGGGGTTATCAAATATCGAGGATAAAAATCGAGAGAGCAATATCGTCGAAATAAAATACCATTATCAAAATACCCCCTTTGAAATATGTCTAAAAGACGGTCCACTATTACGAGGAGCAAGAAACAATGAAATTGATGATTAAGCGACTCTGCATTCTTGGGTGCTGCCTGACCCTTGCTGCCTGCGGATCTGTGAAGGTGGAAGACTACGCCGAAAAGAAACCCGAAATGGTAGTTCAAGATTTTTTCAAAGGAGAGCTAGTAGCTCACGGCATACTAAAAGACCGTGGTGGAAAAGTGATCCGACATTTCAACGCGACTATTTCAGCTAGCTGGAAGGACGGTATTGGGATTTTAGACGAAAATTTTGTCTTCGATGACGGTGAAAAACAGCAGCGGGTATGGACGTTGGCACCGGGTAATCAAGGTGAATATATCGGTACCGCTAATGACGTTGTTGGAGAGTCGAAACTAGCGGTTTCTGGAAACAGCGTTTTTTTAAGGTATACATTGCGGATCCCATACGATGATGGAACGATAGATGTCGATGTTGACGACAGGATGTATCTCGTTACGGAACGAGTTCTTTTAAACGAGTCGAGTATGACCAAATGGGGCGTTGAAGTCGGTCAGCTAACTTTAGTGATAATGAAAATCGATTGACGTTTCCACATTCTTGGTTTGTAGCACGTTCAGACAGTTGCAGAATTAAGGGGGCCGTTGCCGAAGTTTTTTCGCTTTGACGGAAGCTAAGCCCCCATCGACAAGAATGTTCGGCTCGACTCTTAACGTGAATAGGGCCTGTCTCATTTAATGGCATCAAAATTTCTTTGGCCGAAATGTTGCCGCTAATATCGAGACTTCATGTATTCAATGGCCGGCAGCATGAAATTTCGCCAAACCTGCTCGACATCGCTACTATACAAAGGATCATGCTCTTGTACAGTCGCGATCATACTCTCGAGCCAGAGGTCGTAATATTCAGGTTTAATATTTAGCACTTCGCGCCCATGCCGTTCCGCAATACGATCCAGATATTCGCGGGCTTCGTGATTCCGATCTGATGCTAGCATAGCCATATATAATGATGTTTTTAGAACCCTGGCCTGGGTCTTGAAATTGGTTGAAGCAAATTTATCGGCGATTTCCGGTGATGATGCAACAAACCTTTTATAGAAATCTTGTAAGAATTTGGAGGATAAACCACAACGCTCAAGACTATCGTGAAAGTCATCAATGGCCGCTTCGGTGAGTTTGTACATGATCAGCCTCTTTAACCTGCGGGTTGTCGCTATTCAACATCTTTCAGATATTCAATAGGTTTCCCATCATTTTCTTTTTCCGTTGAAAGACGATTCTTGATCAGTCAGTTCATGAACTGATAGGCAGACTGCATACCCGCATTGGTGATGCAGGCAAAATAACGAATAGTGGGTTTAGTATGATCTGGAAACCCGGCAATCGGTATTGATCTCCATCAAGGAGACCAATGGTTTATTTAGTCTGGCGGGAAAAACTGGAGAAATCCAGTCGAGTTATCAGATTTAGAGCCTCTATTGCAGGGCCGATCTATTGATATGGGTAACGATCCTCTATGTGACCGTTTCCTTGAGGTAGGCAATAAAGACAAATATTGAAGCGGCAGCCTGCAGACTTTCTCATTTAGGGAAAATTGACGATATTCTCAGTGTCGTCGATAACAGTGTTGGCAGAGATTACGTCTGGTACAGAGTAGTGTTTGTTTTGTTAAAAAGCCGCGATTGAACCGAGGCTAGTGCCTTGATCTTTTTCCATTCAGTCGTATTGCTACTATGGGTAATTAATGAGGGTCAATGAAACCTCAATCTAATGTCCTTAACAGCTTGTCGTAGGTTTTATCAGCTTTCATTTCTCTTAATGTTTTATCGATTTTCTTTGCAAGCTCCGCGTGTTTGGTTAACAGGTGCATGTATGTTTGCACGTAATGAAGCCGTGGTTTAAGCGCTCTAATTTCCATTTTCCTAAATTCTTTTTCTTTGAGTAGCGGCTCTACGAGAAATTCAATGTGCACGAAAATGTCCGCTCGTCCGGCGGCTAAAAAGTGGAGTCCCGCTTCCGTGTTTTTAACGGGGAAAATGTTGTCGTGTATCGGTTTCAATTTTTTTGCCATGATTTTGGAGCCTTCGATATAGGCGACACGGTAATCTATTAGACTGTTCCAATCGTCGATCTCAATATCGTCTTTCATGGTGTAAGCGAAATAAGAAAAACTGCCAATGGGTTCCGCAACTTGAATTAAGGCCGGCTCAGCGTCTTGAAATTCACCGATACGAGTAAAGTCACCATCAATCCGGCCGCTTTTTAGCAACGTTATTAAACGGTTTTCGGGAACGGGAACTAAAATAATATCGACTCCGCCCCGCTGACTTATTTCTTTCGCAAGGCGGTGGCCAATGCGGGCACTATCCGTTCCTTCGTCTACGGCACCAATTGAAAGTAACAATGATTCCCCGTAGGCCAAAGAGACGTTAAGAGAAAGAATAAGTGTGACTATAAGTTTATTCATAGCTTGAATTTTTTACTGCTTGATTTCATTCGTGATGCCTGTGTTTTACGCTGCGATTGTCGGTAGTAAATGGTGATTATTTGGGGCCGCTTTTCTGAAAGTTGGCCTAATTCGGAGCCTATTAGAATTCTAACCCAATTTGAATGCTAAGCTATTTCAATTCAAAACCTTGATAGTTACTTTCGACAATTTCGGCTAGCCGTTCCCTGTACTTGAGCGCACCGCCAAAATAGACCATATAGCGTAAAATATCATGGCCCTCGACATTGGAGTTGTAACCTGTAAACCAGGATTTAGTTGTACTTGCCAGCCCGCCCTCGTACATACTCTTCACATGTTCCGTCCATTCTCTTTCTGCATCGAGCGAGGGTCGAATCGACTTATAATCATTGTCGCGCATATGCTTGAGAAGGTTTGCCGTCCAGTCTACCGACTCTTCAATTCCGCGGGGAAAATTCGTCGACACTGATGCACTTTGTGGGCCCGCCAAAGTCACTAGATTGGGGAAGCCCGTGGTCTGTAGACCGAGGAATGTAATGGGGCCATCACGCCACTTATCCCGTAAGGACTGGCCGCTTTCTCCAATGATATCGATGCGATCAAACGCCCCTGTAATCGCATCGAATCCCGTCGCGTAAATGATTATGTCGAACTCATAATCTGTTTTCGATGTTGTAATTCCTTTTGGGGTCACTTGCTCTATTGGCGTTTCATTGATGTCGACTAAATGAACATTGTCACGATTGTAGGCTTCGTAATATCTGGTTTCAAGAGGAACCCTGCGACTGCCAAAGCCGTGATCGGTGGGAATTAGCTTATTGGCGGTGGCGGGGTCTTTAACTCTTTCGCGAATTTTCCCGGCGATAAATTGTGTGTACTCGGCATTAGCGGTTTCGTCCATTAATACGTCGCGGAAATTACCGAGCCATACCCCGAACCCGGGTGAACTGTATAGCTGTTCCCAGAATTCCAATCTGTCTTTTTCGGGCACCTCGCTATATTCACGTCGGTCTGGTCCGTGAATAAACCCGCCGGGTGTCTTTTTACAGCGCGCAAAAATCTCATCATAAGATGCTTTGATCTTAGTCTGAGCATCATTATCAATTGGGCTATTGTGAAGGGGCGCGCACCAGTTTGGCCGTCTTTGGAATACGGTAAGGTCGGCGACTTTGTCGGCAATTTCCGATATGAGTTGTACCCCGGTTGCCCCTGTTCCGATGACGGCAACCTTTTTCCCTTCGAGATTGATTCTTTCTTTTGGCCAGTTATAAGTGTGGAAAGATTGTCCCTGAAACGTTTCGACACCGGCAATCTTTGGCATCGTTGCCGCGGACAACATACCGATAGCTGTGAGTAAGTACTGTGTAGTCAAGGTACGGCCGTCTTCCGTCAGTAATGTCCAATAGGAAGATGACTCGTTAAAGGTGGCTGATTTTACTTTACTGTTGAATTGCATGTGTTGGCGCAAATCGAATTTCTTCGCGACATAATGTAAGTACTGTTCAGTCTCTGCCTGCCCGGCAAAATGCTCGCTCCAGCTCCATTCATCTAACAGCTCTTTTGAAAAAGAATAACCGTAGGTATAACTTTCAGAATCGAATCGCGCTCCGGGATAGCGGTTCCAATACCATGTTCCACCGAGATCATCTCCAGCTTCTAATACGGTGAAATTGAAACCGAGTTCGCGCATTTTATAAGATAAATAGATCCCGCAAACTCCCGCGCCAATAATGATGACTTCATAGTCCGGAGTGTTCGTCGCGCTGTTCGATGATGTTGCGGGCATGTTATTATTCTCAGTCTTTAACAGGTTCTTGGATTGTTACATTAATTGGATTGACTTTCACTCTGTTAATGTCAAAAGAGACTGATGTTAAACGAGAGTTCAAATCGTTTTTTTTTACTCAAAGCCCATTTTAAGTACTGTTCGAGCGAGGCTAAGTGCTTGTTTTTAATGGATATATCGATGCGGTAAATTTGAGGCGGATTGTTTGTGGACTTTGCTTCGAGAGGGGGCAATTGAAATATCAGCACACGTGCCTAGCTGATTTTCGATTCAAGGGGCTCACTAATGATTTATGCGGCCATTTTTTGTTAAAATCTACCAATTTTTCTACTATTGCAAATTCTATTTGAGAGGGTTACCCATTGCTGACAAAAAGCCATTTTTATGCCTATATAAGCAAAATTCGCTGGTTGCAACGTTGGGGCTTGAAGCGTAATACCGTCTCGGAAAATGTTATGGAGCATAGTTGGGAGGTCGCAACCATATCCCATGCCTTAGCCCTAATAAGAAATAGATTCTTTGGTGGCGATCTGGATGTAAATGCTGTGGCGGTCGCTGCTTTGTATCATGATTGTGGAGAAATTATCACTGGAGATATGCCGTCACCCATTAAATACCATTCCAAAGAAATTACCAAAGCTTACAAGTCTATTGAGCGACAAGCCGAACGAGAATTGTTGAATTTACTGCCATCGGAACTTCAGGATGATTATAAAGACGTAATTATTGAGGATAACATACCGAAAGCCAATCACCATATCATCAAGGCGGCAGATACGCTATCGGCCTATTTAAAGTGTCAGATGGAAGTGAATGCAGGAAATTCGGAATTCACCAAGGCTGCGGAGGAAGTTAAAAAACGATTAGACGAAATAGATTTACCTGAAGTTCGCTATTTTTTAGACGTGTTTTCAATGAGCTACTCCTTGACGCTCGATGAATTATTGAAATAATAGAGACTGAGATAAACAGAGAATGCGGTAAGCAGATAATGCTGCGGCTAAAAGAAAAAAGCGCAGTGACGATCAATATGTAGTAACAAAAATCAACATTATTGCAGCTAGTATTTTAGGATGCAGTGTTTTGGAAAGCAATTTACAGGAAAGCCATTTATTAGAAAGCCATTTATTGGAAGGTGATGTTATGGAAGCCAATGTTTCGGGAAGTAAACTATTGGGTGGATGTCTGTGTGGTGCGGTGAAATTTGCCCTAGGAAGTGACTTTAAAGCTTTCTACCAGTGTCATTGTAAGCAGTGCCAGCATGTCACCGGTTCTGCATTTGCCTCAAACATAATCGCTCACAAAGAAAGTATCGAGTGGTTGTCCGGAACTGATGATGTTGAAATCTACGAACACCCAACGCGAGAATTTACAAAAGCGTTTTGTAGACATTGTGGCTCGGGCGTTCCGTTTGTGAATAAGAGCGGAACTTCGCTCATTGTGCCTGCCGGATCATTGTTTGAATCGCCAGGTATCGTACCCGATGCAAATATTTTTAGCTCGGAGCAAGCAGCGTGGTTGGCTGACGGAATAAAAGCAAAGCACTTTTCTGGATTTCCAGAGTAAAATGGCTTGTAGGCGGAAGCAATAGAAAGCCTCTGCGTGAGTTTTATAAATGGGAAAACAATGCTTCATATTGCAATTTTTACCTATGTTTGAGCGCAGAAATGAGAAATGAGAAATGAGAAATGAGAAATGAGAAATGAGAAATGAGGAAAGAGAATGACAGTTGAAGTATTGGTAGCAGATTATAGAAGCGCAGCACATTCCCGTGATATTTCTTTTTTGTTAAATTGCTATGCGGAAGACTCCATGGGGGGAGGAAAACCCTTGTCTGACTATGTATTGAAAAATCTCGCGTCCGAACTTGCCGACGTCCCTAATGCGTTTAGCATTATTTGTTATGCCGATGGTAAGCCCGCAGGATTAGTGAACTGTTTTCAGGGGTTTTCAACGTTTAAATGTAAACCCTTAATTAACATTCATGATATCGTCGTGGCAAACGGTTTTCGAGGTTTAGGCATCAGTCAGCTTATGTTGAATGAAGTTGAAAAGATCGCCATTGAGCGCGGTTGTTGTAAGTTAACATTGGAAGTCCTGGAGGGAAACAAAGTTGCCCAGAATGCTTATATTAAATTCGGTTATCAGGGCTATGAGCTAGACCCCACCATGGGAAAAGCGCTGTTTTGGGAAAAGGCGCTAGGATAACGACCACCTTAGCGATGTCGCGCCATTCGTCCATTTTTGACTGTAGGAATTGCCCCTCTTAATGGAAAATGAATATCTAAAACTTGAACGCTTAGAGCAAGAGTTGGCAGATGCCGGGACACGGAAAAGCATTAAGCGATTGGCTAGATTGCTCGCTGACGATTTTGAAGAAGTCGGTAAGTCCGGAAGAATATTTACAAAAAAGGATTTGCTATCAATGCTTACCACTGAGAAATATCAAAAAATCGTATTGAATGATTTTCGATTTCGACCATTAAGTGAAACGTCAATTTTAGTCAAATATCAATCACACTGCGAGGGACTGAGCGCTTATCGTAGCTCAATCTGGATAAAAGAATCCAATGAGTGGCGCTTGCTTTATCACCAGGGTACTTTGCAGAATGAATCACCCATATAGGCAAATTTATGGATCCCTTAAGTGATAAGAAGATAATTGACTCTTGGGGAAAGAATGCCATTCCGTGGATCGCCGCCGTTCGAGAAAATCAAATCGAAAGTAGAGCCCTTATCACCAACAGCGCAATTATTGAGTCTGTAAGATCCGTTCTCGTGACTAGAAAGCTCGCGAATGAAAGGCCAATGGAGTCTGTACTGGATATCGGGTGTGGAGAAGGGTGGTTGATGCGTGAATTATCCTCAGGGGGCTTGTCCGTATCCGGTTTGGATGTTATTTCCGATTTAGTGACGGAAGCTGAAACAGCTGGAAACGGTAAATTATATCTGCTGCCTTATGAAGAAATGTCTGAAACAACAATAACCGAAAAGTTTGATCTGGCGATATGTAATTTTTCTCTACTAGGGAAAGAATCCGTTGACCATGTATTTAACATAGTCCCGAAGCTGTTAACGAATAACGGCCATTTCATCGTGCAGACTTTGCATCCTCATACAGTCACCGATAACCATCCTTACGCAGACGGGTGGAGAGAAGGCTCGTGGACAGGTTTCGATAGCGAGTTTCGCGATCCAGCTCCGTGGTATTTTCGAACAATGGAAACATGGCGGGCTCTTTTCGATCGTAGCGCTTTCGACATAGTCGAATGTCGAGAGCCAATAAACCCCAAGACCGGAGCAATTGCGTCACTCATCATGATAGGGCGTTTGACAAAGTATGGGGGAAACGACTAACGGAAATATCGTGTAAGGAATTTTATGGGCAACGTATGCCAGCTGTGTAAAAGCTGCGGCTAGCGTCGCTGTTAGATTCAGCGAATGCATTTGGCAATACGTACTCGACGGCACACGCGCGAACTGACAGTGAATGGAAAGTCTACAATATCTGGACGACTCTTTTTTTGAAAATGTCTGGTATATTTTAGTCGCGCTCCGTCAGTATTTTTTGTTGCCGGTTCCACGGATTATTGTCACTTCCGTGGATACTCAGAATCGAAGGTTGTTGTAGGAGGTGCGCGGGGCGAGCAAAAATTAGTCCGGCGTGTAGATGAAATTGGTTTTCTTCCACATGGCAGCAGTGATAGTGACATGTAAACAGAGAAGTAATGTGAATACCCACTCAAAGGCATTGTCAGTGCTTTTGTACAGCTCGTAGTCGTAAATTGACAATGCTACGCTCGACATTCCAACGATAAGAATCGTGATCGAGACTCGTTCCATTATCCTCAGCCACGGCCTGTGCTGTGTGCATAGATTCGAGGTTTTTCCCAATAGATAGGTTAACAGTAATTGTGCCAAATAAGTCATTCCGAAAAAAGTTGTGACACCTATGCGTCGCTGTAGACGATACGTGTCACCGATGGAACCTAAAACGATACTGTAAAGAATGAGCCCAATACTCGCTATAATGCCAATACAAAATAAAGTGGATCGGCTCTTGTGGGCAGAGCAACCAAGCGTTACTAGCCAACGACAAGACAGCCACCAATAAGCGACAAAAATGAGGGCCGAAGGTATCATTAGGGCTTTAAAAAGATAGTATTCCGGTGTCTTTCGACCGGTTGCGCTGATTGAAACACAGCTGTCGATGTACGGAATACACCAGTCGACATGGCCGTTGGTGGCTGCCCATATATAGCAGACATGAATAGTGGCCAAAGGTAGCAGGCTGGCGGCGAGTGAAAGTGGATAGAGGCGCATTTGTTTCAAGTATAGGTTACCTTTTTGTGCGTATATCCATTTTCGATTTTTATTGATTCGAACCCAAAAGAATGGAGGGCTGTAATAAGATGCTATAGGAATTCCGTCGCTTTCTCTGCTATTGCGATATCAGCCCAAACATTTTTCAATGTTTGGGTAAAAAATAGTTTAGATGAATTGTTTGTCGAGTAATGATATAACCTTTGGATCCGGATGAATTAAGCATTGTTGTTACTTGGTAAAGAATAAGAGAGGGTAAGGACTTTTAGAAAATCCGCTATATTCTCGCTTCATTCGCTGAGCTGAAGCTTGTCCACATCAACAGTAACGCTAATTATATGGTTGATAAAAACACACTTTAAATTAAGAAAAGTAAAAGAAACTATGCAAGTCACGGCAAGTAGTAACGAGAAATGGTTTGATTCGCTGACGGACTGGCGTCTTTGGACTGTGCCGATGGCTATGACGGCTCTTTTGGTGGTGGTGGCCCAGTTTAGCTATGGCGGATTTCATATATTGGTTGAATTGTTTGCCATTATAATGTCCTATATTTTGTTCGCATTTGCATGGTCAACACGGAGCTTTAATCAAAATAACTATCTGTTAATTTTGGCCTGCGGTTACTTCTGGATTGGTTCTTTAGACTTTATCCACACCTTTGTGGCAAAGAATGTCGACTTTTTTGTGATTGGAAACAATAATTTGGCCTCACAGTTTTGGCTTGGATCCCGGTATTCTGAGGCTCTGTTATTACTCATAGCGCCCTTTGTTGTATCAAAAAAGTTAAATGACCACTGGTTGATTATTGGATTCGGCGGAGTTGCCGTTGTCCTTAGTATTATGATCTTTAGCGGGAGATTTCCCGACGGCTTTGTCGAGGGTAAAGGTCTCTCTGATTTCAAAGTCTATAGCGAATATCTAATCATTCTTTTATTGGGTTTGTCATTGGTCACTCTGTTCAGTTATGGCCGGGATATTAGTCAGAGAGAGAAGGTGATTATTGCCGCTGCCACGGTGTTGACAATGTGTGCGGAGCTAGCCTTCAGTTTGTATACTAGCGCTGTCGGCTTCCAAAATTTTATAGGTCACATTTTTAAGCTGTTTTCTTTTTGGCTGGTCTTTAATGCGATCGTATATTCGAATTTGAAAAAGCCATACACCGCCTTACAAGGTACCGTGGAGGAATTGAATGAATATCGCTCAATGCTTGAACTGCGAGTTCAGGAAAGAACAAGTGAGCTTGAGGAGGAGAAAACAAAAGCTGAAATAGCGAATGCTGCGAAGGGAATATTTCTTGCCGCAATGTCTCATGAAATACGAACCCCAATGAATGGTGTTCTGGGGATGGCGGAATTGTTGAACCGCTCGACCTTAAACGATCAACAACGAAGCTATTTACAGTCGCTAACTCAGTCTGGCGACATTATGATGGCCGTGGTCAATGACATTCTGGATTATTCGAAAATCGTCGGGGGAGACATTGAATTAGAATTGATCGATTTTGATATACATCGCTGGTTAGAATCAATGGCCACAACTTTCTTCAATTCGAACGATGATAGTGTCAATTTGATATTAACCATTGATCCTGATTTACCAAAAATGCTGCGGGGTGATGTGACTCGCTTGCAACAAATCATTAGTAATTTACTGACCAATGCGATCAAATTTACTACCGAAGGTAGTATTGAGTTGAAAGCACAAAAACTCAGTCTCGATGATCGGCAATGCTTAATTCGTATATCCGTCACCGATACTGGCATTGGAATTCCTTCAGACCAGATTGACAACATTCTATTGCCTTTTACTCAAGCTGAAATTACCACTACTCGGAAGTATGGTGGTACTGGCCTGGGCTTGCCTATTTGCAAAAACCTCGTCGAAGCAATGAATAGCGAAATTCACATTGATAGCGTTAGTGGCAAGGGCAGTTCTTTCTTTTTTGATTTGTGTTTGGATCTTGGAAGTGTTGTTCCTACTGTTTCTCCAACGCTACATCTGGACAATGACTACACAAGCCTCAAGGTCTTGTTAGTGGAAGATAACCCGACTAATCAACTCGTTGCAAAGGGGCAACTCAGTAAACTTGGTATTAATCCCGTTTTGGCAGCAGACGGTTCTGAGGCGCTTAAATGCATTTGTGGAGAGGGAAAGTCCTTCGATCTCGTGTTGATGGATTGTGAGATGCCGGTGATGGATGGCTATGAAGCAACGACCCGTATTCGAGCTTGGGAGAGGGAAAACAGCGTCACAGCGGTTCCGATTTTTGCGCTCACAGCTCATGTGTTAGCGGAAAATACACAGCGGTGTTTGGATGTAGGTATGAACGGAAAATTAACAAAACCGATAAAGATCAAAGACTACTTGCCAGCTTTGGATTCTGTTCTCAAGTAAATTGAGTCGATCCTACAGCCACATTATAACGCTATGGATTTTTCTTGAATGACATTGGCAGGTCTTATAATGAGTGACATGGTAACGGTCACGGGGCGTAGACAGCGCCAGTTGTATCTGACTATACTCAGATACTATCTGCCTTCTCTTCCTGAGTGTTTCTGTTGTGTTAGTGATGGAGCAAGGGACTGTAGAATTGAGTGTAAAGACCTGAATTTAAATATCTAAGCTTAAAGATCTAAGCTTAAAGATCTGAGTATAAACATTTGTTAGTCAGTTTTTTTAGCCATCTAAGAGACTTTCGCGTGCCCGTGTCAATTCGGGAATCGTTGGATTGCATAAGTTTGATGCATCGCCATTTAGCTTTTATCGATATGCAGGCATTCTATTTTTTAAGCCGCATGACTCTAGTCAAAGACGAAAAATATTATGATCGTTTCGATCTGGCCTTCGATGCGTTTCTGAATGACCTCAATGGACACTCGATTTTTTTCGACGAGGCTATTCAGTTACCTGTGTTAGCTGATTTTCTTGTGCAGCATTTCCCAAACTATTCAGATCAACACCGACAGGATCTCTTGGATGATTTCTATAAAGAATTCCTCCATGAAAGTGAGGGTGAGCTTTCAAATTCGACATATGAGCAGTCCTTGGCTCCTCGTGAAGATGGCGGTACAGACATTCAGATTGCTTTTTCATCAGATCAGCTTGAATCTCCGGGCAACTCAGATTCTTTGGGTGAGCGCGTTCCAGTGAATATTGAAGAGCGACGCGACGACGCGGGAGAAGGAGGCACAGATGAGCTTGGCAGTGGAGAGAAGGAAAAGGAGGGTGTTGGAGAGAACGGAAAGGAGGGGGTTGGAGAGAACGGAAAGGAGGGTGTTGGAGAGAGCGGAAAAGAGGGTGTGGGAGAGGACGGTCTTAACGGCGATGGAAAAAATGGCCTCATCGGAGCTGGCGAGGGCAATGTGAAGGGACGGGGTATTCGCACTGAGTTTGAAGGTGAAGGACAGCGGTCGGCGAACAAGGTTTGGCTGCTGCGCCAGTTTGAAGATTATGATACCGACAATGAGCTGGGAACACGCAATTTAAAAATGGCATTGCGGCGGTTGAGGAAGTTTGCTCGCACCGGGGCTGAATTCGAACTGGATTTGGCAGATACGATTCGCTGTACAGCGCGCAATGCGGGCTTGTTGGATATTAGAGAAGTTCCCGAACGCCGCAATAATGTCAAGGTCTTACTTTTTCTCGATGTCGGTGGATCGATGGACGATCATATCGAGTTGTGTAAACAATTGTTTGTCGCGGCAAAGTCAGAGTTCAAACATCTTGAGACTTTTTATTTTCATAATTTCATATACGGACAGCTGTGGTCCAGTAATGAGGGACGTCGGGACGAACAAACGAATACGATGGACTTGATCCACAAGTATGGTCGCGACTATAAAATCATTTTTGTTGGTGACGCCAATATGGCGCGAGAAGAAATTGCCGATCCTGGGGGCAGCGTAGAACACTTTAACAAAGAATCTGGTCAAGTGTGGTTGCAGCGAATCCAAGATCAATTTAATAAGATTGTTTGGCTGAACCCAGTGGACAAGGCGCAGTGGCCAAACTCCTATTCGGCTCAAATGATCAATCGTTTGCTGGAAGAAAAAATGTATCACCTGAGTGTCGATGGAATTGAACAGGCCATGAAGTTTTTGGCTCGATAATTTGTCCACCTGACACAGTGAAAGCAATGTGCGTAAAGCAGTGCGCTGTCAATAAGGCCGCTGAAAGTTCTTTATAAATCACAAGCTTTAATTGGGATACGTAAATTGCATCAATCACTTGAATCATTGAGATTTCACCCCTTCCGAAAATACCGCTAATTTACGGCTAACGAACCTCAATCCCGATTGGAAGAGTCTTGCTATCGGGCTCACCGATGAGGGACATAGTGCATCTGTAATCATCGTGAACCATTCCCGCGTGGCGATGACAAACTGACGTTAACGGCTACCCGGTGATAGCCCTAAAGTAGACTCATACTGCACTAAGAGGTTAGCGAAGGACGGACGGTACGGCCGGTGCAGCGCGTTTTCGTTCAATAAAACGGAAGAGTTCAACTTCCGCGACAAAAGAGCTTACGGGGATTGAGAAATGCACAGTTGAGGGCCACAACGACGTAAAATACTAAACGAAGGCATAAAAGCTAAACATCCCTATTTTACTCCTCTCGATTTGATATATACTGGCTGTGAATTGTAGATAGAACGTATATAGAGTGTATATTATGGGTATTGTTAAAATTTCTGAAGCGATGCATCACGAATTGCGTATTGCGAGTAAAGCTATGACTCGATCAATCAATGCTCAAGCCGAGCACTGGCTGAAGATTGGAATGTTAATAGAGGCGAATCACGAAATTACCTACACCGAAGCCTGCCAGTTATTGATAGCACAAAGCCGAGCAGACGATTTGAAAAGGTTTGCCAGTTGATTGTTATCAAGGATCGGCCGGCAATCGACGCCATGCGTATTGCGGGGAAACTGACAGGGCAAGTATTAAGCGCTGTTGGCGATATTATTAAACCGGGTATTACTACGGCTGAAATCGACACCTTCTGCGAAGAATACATTGTTAACACGCTGAATGCCCGCCCAGCTAGTAAAGGACAATACGGCTACCTTTACAGCGTCAACACTTCGCCTAATCATGTTATTTGTCACGGCATGCCTTCGCCCTCTGAGTATTTAAAGAAAGGTGATATTGTCAATGTGGATGTTACCGTTGAGAAAGGCGGATATATTGGCGATAGCAGTAAGATGTTCTGCGTGGGTCCTGTGGCACAACACGCGCAGCGATTGGTTGATATCACGCAGCAAGCGCTCTATGAGGCCATTCGCCAAGTAAAGCCCGGGTCGACTCTGGGTGATATCGGATTTTCGATTCAGCAATATGCAGAAACTAACCACTACAGCGTAGTCCGGGAATTTTGCGGTCATGGTATTGGCCAAAAAATGCACGAGGAGCCACAGGTATTGCATTACGGGCGGGCGGGTACCGGCTTAACTCTTGAGCCTGGGATGATATTTACGATAGAACCGATGCTGAATCAGGGTAGCCGGCACATAAAACAACACAAAGACGGCTGGACAGTTACCACCAGAGACAAACGCCTATCGGCACAATGGGAGCACACGATTCTGGTTACCGAGTCAGGTTTCGAGATTTTGACTTTGCGCGATGAAGAGTTTGCTAGCTTTGAACGATACTAGCCAGAGCTTCAGCCCGAGCCTATCCATACCTAGCATAATCTCGCCATTGCGCGAACGGTTCGATGCCGCGTCGCTACGCTCCTGGCAATCACACTATTTCTGGATGGGCACTAATTAGTGCCCATCCAGAAATAGGTGTTTTCAACGATGTCATTGCGAGCGAAGCGCGGCAATCTCCCGCAGCCGCTCGCCAATGCTGGATGAGATTGCCGCGCTAACGCTCGCAATGACTGAGCTTGTTAGTTTATGGATAGGCACTAATTAGCTCAATTGAAACGATGTCGCAATTTCCATGCTGAGATAATCCGGGTCAGCGGATGGTGTGGTGCTGCGAAATTGGGTTATTGTGCCATGCTGCCGAGTGAAATCGACTACGGTGAACCCATTGCGCTCCTCGGGCGTCAAAAACTCTTGTAATTGCAATTTTTTGGCGATGGTCGCAGATACACCTCTTGCACTGGAAATCCATCCTAGACCACCAACGCCGACGGGGCCTGTAAGTACTGTATAAACGGGATTTTTGCTCAAATCCAGTTCGTCACTACGCTCGATACGTGCCGATCCTAGCGCATGTAAGTCGCCCGATAGCATTAACGGAGTACGCTTCTTCTGCGCAGACAGTGCGTTCAGGATACGCTGATGCTGTTCCCACCAACCTTGCTGCCAGAGATATTTTCCACCCTGTTGATCACTTGTAACTGCAGCCAGTAACGTACCACTACTCGTTAGTAAATCCGGGTACCATTCACGCCACTTTCCTGCGGTCCAGCCCATCGGGTGAGAGGGGATATGCGCCATGTGTCGTGTGGTTTCATCTCGCGTTTTTCCGAGTAGCCAGTCTTCCACGACGGCAGGAAATAAACGGGCGTCATCGCCCAGGCTTAACAGACCTCCGCAGTCATAGATTAGGCCGCGGAAAAGATCCCCGTATTGAAACGATCCAAAGTGTGTGGACAGTTGCATGTCTTCGGTCGGTACTAGTCCAGGGAAATTATCAGGCAAGACTTCATTCACAATAAATTCAGGGAAGTACAACTGCTGTAAAGTGTTACGCAGCTCTTGATGAAAGCTGTTGGGCGGAAACGTGACCAGCTCCGGGGTCGCGTCGTCGTTATCAAAATAGTCGTGATCATCGGTGACGAAGAAAACCGGCGTAGACCGAAAGCGAACACCGTAAGGCCGTGCTATCTGTTCGTCTGCAACTGCCTGCAAGGTGGCCTCGTTAGCGGTGCCAAGCACGGGGATCTGGTTGTCAAAACTGCCGTAGCTTTCAAGAAACCATTTCATTGCCGTCTTTGCGAGATCGCCATCTTGATTATCGACCCACGAACGGTAATCCCAATAAATGTGGTCGCCATTTGCAATAATTAGGTCGGGATTTTTTTCCAGCATCAAGTCATACATTCTTTGCCGATAAGCCACCGATTTAAATGCGTGTCGATTACCGGGCAATACGGGAAGGTCCGGTCCTCCCGCGCAGGTATAAGTGATCATTTTCAATTGCGTCGGTTGATCGGTGGGGGCCGGAAACGTTTTAAGCGGCCAGGGAGCGCACAGGGCATTATCTGACTGATCGACTAGTTGAAGCGTGTATACGGTGTTGGCGCTAAGGCTGCCGAGGCGAAATGCCCAGAAGCGTCCGCGAGTATCCTGGCGAGTTCCCTTCACAGCCTGACCATTGACCATTAGTAGAGGCGCGGTGTTGAGCACTTTGTTAAAAGAGGCCTTAATGGCCAGCGCCGAATGGGACACCATAGGTATTAAATGGGCTAAATCCCCCTTGTTCCAATTGTCTGCAGCGGGATAATCTCCGGAACAAGCTGCCATAGCAGCGGCCGAAACTCCGAGTCCCATTTTTATGACATTACGGCGATTGATTACCTTCGTTTGGGTCGATAGCTTATTCATTGGTCGTTGCATGCCTTTCTAATAACGTCGTAGCAACTCACTATAAAAGCTACATCGTATAATTAATAATGCCTAGTTATTATTTATTGATGCATTTTTGTTATCACTGATATACATTCATATTGGTTGAACACCCATCTTTGTTGATTATTCAGAAAATGGCCGACAGACACATGCTCACTTTAAAACAAATAACCCATCTGAATGCTATTGTTCAGCACAAAACTATCCACCGCGCCGCTGAAATTCTACATATCACCCAACCTGCTTTAACTCGAAGCCTACACAATTTGGAAGAACAGTTAGGTGTTACCTTATTTCACCGCTCCAGGTCAGGCATGACCCCCAGCGAATTTTGTTTAGTGATCAAACAGCGCTCTCAACAGTTGTTATACGATGCGCAGGATATTGAGCGCGAAGCTAAGCTCTACAACAATGCAGAGACGGGTACACTCAAGGTTGGGGTCGGACGAGGGGCAAAGGAGCTGATACTGAGAGAGGCACTACCGTTGTTTGTCGTTCGATATCCGCGGTTACAAATTTCAGTGAACGAAGGTAAACCTGAAGATTTACTCTTTCAGTTGAAAAACCGTCAGGTGGATATGTGCGTGACTGGACTCGGGAGTTTTACCCATGTTGACGGCATCAAAGATGAGAAAATTAAAACCTTGTCATTGGTTGCGTTGGTCAGACCGGAGCACCCGCTGGTAGGGTGCGGCACAATAAGTTTGTCGCGTATTGCAAGTTACTCTCTTGTCAGTGCGACTAACATTAGCCATTCTCACCCCTTACATAATTTAATAGAGAATAGCGCCTCTGGATTGTCAATGATCAACAGCGTTATGTGTAGCGATTACATCGCGCTTCAGAGGATAGTCTTGCAAACCGATAACTGGCTACTCGCGCCCTACCTGCAATTTGCGCATGAAATCGAACGCGGTGAATTGATTCAGCTAACAATCGAAGAATTTGAACCGAGCATTGACCTTAGAGTGGTTGAACTTAGCGGCCGGTCGCGAGCGCCTGCAGGAGAGTACTTTGTCCAAATATGTCGAGAAACACTCGATCGTATTGAAAGAGGTTGAGCCCGGGAAATATTTGGGCAAAACCATTTTTTATCTGTAAATTCAGTGGTACTACAGCCCGTAGCAGTGAACCTCGTGGCAATACATCTCGTAGCAATTCACCTCGTAGCTATACACCTCGTAAAATGGCGAGCGCGAGATGGTGTTATCCTGGCGTGCGGTGAAGAGGGTAGTGCAGCCGGCGGCCAAATGCCTCACCGGCTTAAATGCGCGGATAGTAGTGCAAAATCCACGGCGATTTCTATAACAATGGCATGCCCGTGAACCAGCCATGGAAATTAAAAAGTAAGGCATAAACACCAAGTCCGATCGTAATCACGCCAAGATCCCAGAGCTTGCTGACCGGTGGTGGTGCCTCATAGCTGCCCCGCGCGTTTACGCTAATAATATTTATTACTGAATAAACCGCGAAACTGGCAAATAAAATGGTTGAAGCCAAGTCACCATTTGCAATGAGATGGCCCGCTCCCCACAACGTCATGCCGATTAACATTGGGTGTCGTACCCATCGTTTCAAGTTGTTGGGCATTTCGGCTGCGCACCACAAAATGACCGTGACGGGCATGACCGCTATGAGCAGTCCTCTTGCCCAGCTTGGCGGAGACCATAACGCCTGAAAACTGGCCTGGGTAAGTCCATAGATAATTAGCGCCAATCCTAACGCCGATATCAGGCTAAAAATCCCCTTAAATGGACCGGTTCCGATGCTCGCAACTACATTCGCTTTCAATGATGTAGCGGGCACAAAATGGATCGCAAAAAATAACACAACACCTAAGATTAGAAAACTCATCACTATTTCCTCTATTGATTTAATTGTGCAAGGTTAGCACTTAAAAGCCCCATGACTTTGCGGGTGATTTTTAATTCTCTTTCACTAACGCCTGCACTTATTTTTGTTTCCAGATTGTTTAACAACAAATGCATCTGCGATATATCACTATTGGGCGTTAGTCGAAGAAAATTGACTCGCTTGTCCTTTTCGCTGGAAACTCGCTGAACAATACCTCGGCGTTCCAGCTTCGAAATCGCAACGGACAAGGTCGCGGGACGAACCGACAATTTTTCCGCGAGATCTTTTTGAGTGATCTGATCATCCCCAATTAGCAGACCGGCAATGCGAAACTCCTGAAATGAAATTCCTATAGACGCGAGTTCCTTTTCCAGAACCTTGGCAGCTAGTCGGCTTAACTGGCTGGAACGGCTAATAATAAGGTCTTGGTTTTGTTCTATAGTTTCGCTCATAGGTCGGCCTTTTCATTTAAGTTAGTTAGACTAACTAACTTAAATGAAAAAAGCAAATAGAACGGCTTTTAAATCAGCGTGACTTCGAAGATACATTTCAACAGGGACATTCACCTAAAACCTTAACTTAATACATCAGCTTAAAATATAAGGTTAAAACACAAGCTTAAAACGTTCACTTAAAGTATTCACATAACCACCGCCATGTTGCTTCACCCCGGATGTAGGCCTCGACGACTCAGTCCCGTAGTCCTGTTCAATCCAAACATTAAGTTCATATTTTCGATGCCTACCTGGGCGCCGCCTTTGCCGACATTGTCCAGTGCTGAAAAAATCACTGCTCTATTGCGTCGTACGTCGTAGTCGATACCGATATGGCAGTAGTTGGTACCATTGATGGCACTAACCCACGGGTAGGGTCGGTACTGCCAGCCGACACCTTGTTCCTTTTCGTGATCAATGATTTTAATAAATTCATGATCACGGTAATGGTCTTTGAAGAGCTTCAATAGTTCTGACCGGCTTGTCTTAATTTTTGGAAATACATGGCAAATATCTAATATTCCCCGAGTGATTGGTACGTAAGTGGGGGTGAAGTGGACTTGCACATTTTCGCCCGATAATAATGATAGCTCTTGTTCTATTTCATAACTATGCCGATGGTCGACGACATTATAGGGAACCAGATTATTCCCAATTTCCGCATGAAGAGCCGGTCTCGCAAGTTCAGCGCCTGCTCCGGTAGTTCCCGACAAGCCGTCTATCATGATGTGTTTCGTTTCGACTAATTGTTCTTTAAGCAAAGGCGCAAGCGCTAATATTGCCGCTGAGGCAAAGCAACCTGGATTGGCGATGAGTCTGGCATTGGCTGCCGCCTCTGCGTTTAGCTCCGTAATACCATAAACCGCTTCTTCAACAAGATGCCAATGACTGTGAGTTTGACCATAAACCCTCTCCCATACTTTTCGATCTTTTAGTCTAAATGCCGAGCCCAGATCAATGACCTTGGTCCCCTGATTCAATAAGGTGTCAACAATTTCCAGGGTCGCTGAAGTCGGTAAGGCGAGAAAAGCAACATCACATGGGGTAATTTTTTCTGGCCGTATTAGGTCTAATTCGATGCCAAATAAGTTTGGGTGATGATCGCCGATCCATCCGCCTTGACGACTTGTTATCCAGGCGATATTTACATGCGGGTGGTCTAATAGCACTCGTAAAACTTCACCGCCCATGTAACCGGCGGCTCCTACAATTCCTACGTTGATCATTATCTATTCTCCTGATTGAATTTGATAAATTTAGGCAAAAAAAAACCTCCAGAAAATCCGTTGTGCAGATCTTCTGGAGGTTCTTTTAAACAGTGTTTAATTTACTCTCGAAGTATCTCCACAGATGAAGAGCCGGGTCGGCGCGGGCTTTGCGGGCGCAAAACTATTGTACGCAATACTTGCGGACAGGCGACCGCCGCATCGGACCGCGAGGGTCTGAAAAAAGAGAGAAGTTTTGAAATTACATAAATCATAAATATCGCTTAAAAATCGAGATAACTAAGTTGCCAAAGCAGCTGCCATAATATTGAATAGCGAGATAATGTCAAATATTCGTTTATCTGTAGATAATCTCGTTTACTCGATACTGATATTTCCTTGGGATCTTCTCGACATCGCTGGCCCGATTATTCGCGACAATAATTCGTCGGCTGTCTCGTTTCTTTTTGGAAGGCGAGAACCGTGATTACTCGTTCCAATAATTCCCGCCACACTTTCTGCTTTAGAGGTGACGATAGCTGGCGCAGCTTATCGTAGACAAAACAGATTCCTCGGAAAGTAACATTATGCCGCATTCCTTATCGACTAAAACGGGAGGCGTCGATTCGATCGGTAGACGAGTCAAGCAACTTACTCTACGTACATGGTTTACTTTTCACGCCAATATTGCCTGGAAAAAGCCGCCTTTGAGCCCGGCTAGAGTCTTCTAATGGATGGCGACCATAGGAAGTCGCATGTAAATTGTGTGCAGCGTGAAATTAAATCGCTTTGTTCTTTCTTTACTGCGAACGCGGAATTCCTTTGTGTCTTACATCATCGACTGGAGTTATCCCTTCTTCTGTAAATGAGAGCGATTCTTTCCAGTCAATGCTCACGTTTACAGATGTTAAAACCGCTGCTAGTCTTAGGCAAAAAAGAGAGTCTACGACAATGATTGTCGCTAGCGCCATATATGTTTGATCGCTTCTTAAGACGACTACAAATTCGCCAACGGCTATGGTTGTTAGTCGCTCTCGCTATGATTGGATTTCTTCTTGTAACTTTAGAAACGGTCAACTTTTCATCTCTTCAATTTATCGCGATGCAAAAACAAAATACGTTAACTCAAGTGGAGGGGGCGCGTAAGATTGTTGAGCATTTCTATCTACGCTCGCAAAGCGGTGAATTGAGTAGAGCGGAAGCGAAACGTCAAGCTTTGAATGCAGTAGAAGCGCTTCGGCCTGACGAGCGCACCTACTTCTATGTCTACCACTCCTCCAATTTCATCGTCATGCATCCCTTTTTGAAAGCCCAAACCTATAGCGATGAACCTCCGGAAATCGTCGAGCAATCTCATCAGAAGTTTGTTGACCAATTGGACGAATTTGCGAAATCACATAACTTTCCCTCGAGAATAGTTGCATCTGTCGAGTTATTTAACGATGAACTACCTGGTTTAAAATCAGGCTTCTTCGAATATCTTTATTACGTCGACGAAAACAGCATCGGTGCAACCGCCAAAATAGGCGATGTTAATGCCCCCGACAGCTCTGAACGTAAAATGGCCTATGGGACCCACTTCGAACCTTGGGATTGGGTGATTTTTGGTGGCGTTTTTCTCGACGATCTGGATCAGATTTTTCGTGGCTTAGTAATCGAATTGATTGTTCCCGTATTGTTAGGAGCTATAATTATTACTTTGATGGCATTGGTTATATCGTCCTCAATTACCCAACCTCTTCGCGATACCATGAAAACAATAGAGTCTTTGGCGTCAAATGGAGATTTTGACCAAGAACTAGATGACAAAAACAGGGATGAAATTGGCGTATTATCTCGCGCTTTTAACGCCTTACTGATACACATTCGGGATCAGTCCTCTTTACTAAGAATAAACAATCAAGATTTGGAGCAACAACAGCAACATTTAGAAGCCCAAGTAAAATTACGCACGCACAATCTTACCGTAGCAACCGAGCGAGCACAGGCAGCCAACAAAGCAAAAAGCGATCTTCTCGAAACGTCGGGGGAGGGCTTCTTATCTTGCGGGGACGATTTGGTTATTCACTCGGAATACAGCAGCGCCTGTAGGGAAATGTTGGGATTAAACCCCGATGGTCGGACGGTACAAGCCGTGTTGTATCCGGAAAAAGCTGAAGAAGCCGCAGTTTTAAGTGACATGCTGAGGCGCGTATTTGCGGAAGAAGATGACTTCAAACAACAAATGAAATTGTCTTTACTACCGTCGGAGCTTGTTAGCAAAGATAAGGTATTGCACGTATCGTTCAATCTGGTAGAAAAAAATAAGATGGTGCTGATTTTACGAGATCTCACCAACGAATACAGGTTAAAAGAAAAAGTTCGAATCGAACGGCAACGCTTGGAATTGATTGTTTCCGCGGTGTCAGAAAGCCGGTACTTTTACATACTGGTTCGAGATTTTAAAGCTTTTTATCAGGGTGAACTACCTAAGATTCTTGACTCCGACAAGTCAGCACACGACGTAGTCCAGGAGCTTTTTCGTAGAATTCACAGCTTTAAAGGTATTTTCAATCAAGTCTTCTTTTCCGGTCTACCCGTCGTGTTACACCAAGTTGAGTCGAAGCTAGCGATCTTGCGCGACCAAGCTGGAGATGTAGACATTCAACGAGTTAGGCAATTATTCGATGAGGTAGATTTCGAATCGTTGCTGGCCAGTGACCTCGAACCCGTTTTTGAATCTTTGGGTGACGACTTTTTGGATAAACGAGGAAGGCAAACCATTTCTCGCAGCCAGATTAGAACCTTAGAATTGTCGCTGGAAAAATACGCGCAAAGCAATTCGCTTGACCTCGCGGATTTGAACTACAAAACAGTTATGCAGCAAGTAAAATGCCTGAGATCTGCCAATATTAAAGAAGTGTTAGTTCCCTTCAAGCGTTTTGTTAAGCGGTTTGCGGGAACGCTTGAGAAGAAGGTTTCTCCGATGATTATTGAAGGGACGAATGTCTTTATCGAGTCCAATGTTTACAATGCCGTTCTCGCATCGCTAGGCATGGTATTTCGCAATGCCGTTGATCATGGCTTGGAGTCGCCGGAGGAACGGCGAATCAATGGAAAGCCTCTTGCCGGTACGATAGCTTGTTATGTCACAAGCGACGATTCAAACGTTTGCATTCGCATAAGCGACGATGGTGCTGGTGTCAATGTTAAGAAATTACGACAGGTACTGGTCACACGAAATTTCTTGACCGGCGAGAAGGTATCAATTATGACTGACGAGCAAGTACTCAATTTTCTCTTTGAGGACGGTGTTAGTAGTCGTGTCGATGTTTCCGATTCTTCCGGACGCGGCGTTGGCTTGGCTGCCGTCAGAGCTGAAGTGGAAAAACTAGACGGACGAATAAAAATTAGCAGTGAGGAAGACCGGGGAACAACTATCGAAATTCTTCTGCCGATAACAGAGCACATTATTGTGGAGAGACTTATCGACAATAATAGTGCTGTTGAAAGGATAATTGTTTAGTCGATTTAATTGACGCGCTGCGAACACGAAGCCCGATAAAACCGGAAGCGCCTATTAGCAATGGCATTGCTTACGAGGGGAAGAGGGCTACCGTGCTAAATCAAAAACTTACTTCAACCCGATTTCGGCCGCGTTCCTTCGCCCGATACAATGCCTCGTCTGCTCGTCGCAATACACTTTCGCTGTCTTCTTCAGCGCCAAAAAGGGCGACGCCAAAGCTACCCGTACAGCTCTCTACCACGTCAAAAATATGATCGTCCAAAGCGCTGCGTAATTTTTCCGCAACGATTTTCGCATTTTCAAGATCTGTATTTGGGCAGATTATCAAAAATTCCTCGCCGCCCCAGCGTCCCAGTGTATCCGTGTTGCGTATATGCTTACGCATGATGTCGGCGGTCTCCATCAGTACGCTGTCACCCACCATATGACCATGGGTATCGTTGACAGACTTAAAGCGATCGATATCCAGCAATATCAGCGATAGAGGTGTGCTGTAGCGATTCTTTCGTTGGTTCTCGTCCCTTAACACCTGATCCAGTTTGGCGCGATTATAGATTTTCGTTAAAACATCGGTGACCGCCGTACGTTCCAATTCTCTATGGGCCAAAGACAATTCGGCGTGCGCTTCTGAAAGCTCGTTCTGCATTCCCTTGAGTTCAGAAATATCGACTGCAATAGAATATTTCACCTTGCGGCCGTCCGGCCAGCTAATGATCTTTTCCTGCAGTTGATACCAACAATCATCAACATCGCTAAACAACTCCAGCACAACGGACTCATTTAAGGCATTGCTTTCTCGGCTAAGAATATCCTGAATGGGGCAGTGTAAGCATGGAGAATTCTGTCGATAAATTGCTTGCCAACATTTGCTACCATTCGGTTCGCCGACTCGTTGCTGCATCACACGATTAATGTAGACAATCTCATAAGTTTCGACATCAACGATGTAGATACCAAAGGGAATGACATCAAATAGTGTTTCAAAAACGGGTTCAATTCTGTCCATTTCGCTGAGCCTATATGTCCTATATGTCCTATGTGTATTTGTCCACTATCTGCTCCAAAATCAACTGTAACTTGTCTGGCTTGATGGGTTTAAGGACATATCCTTTGGCCCCGGCATCCAAAGAATCCATTACCATACGTTCCTGACCTTGAGATGTGACCATCACGATCAACGCACTGGGGTCAATCGAGATAATTTGTTTGGTGGTCTCAATTCCGTCAAGTTCAGGCATCGTAATATCCATAGTCATCAAGTCGGGTTTCACTTCGGGATATTTGGTCAAAGCTTCGCTGCCAGTTTTCGCGGTACTTACCACGGTGTGGCCCATATTCTCCAGCATTGCCGAGATTTTTTCTACGGTGATTATTGAGTCATCGACCACCATAATCTTTAGCGCCTTCATGCTTTTTTCTCCAGGTAGTTCAAATAATCATCGAATAAGTCCTTCGGTCCTATAAAATCGATATCCATGCAGCCGTATTTTGTGTTCAGCGTAATGGCGTAAAAATTTGCGCCGTTGCTGCGATAGATGCTTTTTGCCTCTTTAAAGACCACGGGTGGAGACAATGTGATCAAGGATTCATCCCCGAGCATAGCGGTTGTACAATTTCCGACGATGATATTGATTACTTCGGCAGCAGTCGCCTCTCGGTAAGTTTCATGTTTGTCGGCAGGTACATCAATGTCAGAAGTATACTTTACAAATAATTCGTCCATTAGCGGCATTGCGAAACTAAATACTATCAGCAGGTTGATCGTACCTCCTACGCTGACCAAGGCGTTGAACTCTCGCAAATTGAGCTGTTGAACATCTTCAGCATGTAATCCTCGGCCTATCGTGGGAATAGCAACTTCTTCGGACAAAAAATCGATGGTTCTCTGCGTTACAACTTGAGTCAGTTGTTCGATTTCGTGGTGATTAAGAGTCATGTCGCATTCTCCGCGTTCGCGCTATCTGTTAAAGGTAGCAGAATCTCTATTGTTGTGCCTTCAGAAGCCAGGCTTTAAGTATCCCGAAACTCAATTTCTCTGCTTTCCCTTCGGCTGATGATAACTCCACCCTCCGCCAGCTATTCGCTGTTATAACCTCGGTTTTCTTCTGGTCCAAATACTTGTACTATGCTCCCAAGATTCTGAAGTAACTTTTCCTCTCAGTATTGAACATACGCATTAATGCACGTTTCTTCGTAAGCTAAAAACTATGATAAGACTAACATCGTTCTGCATCGGTATTTTTTTTGCCGCCTGTGTTCATTCACGGGAACCGCTTGTTTTCCCAACGTTTGCCAACACGATGGATGTAATTGGAGCCGAAATTCTGACGATTGCGTATCGACGAGTTGATCTGCAAATATCGACGGTAGAATATCCGGGAAGACGATCATTATACGAAGCAAATCTTGGTAACATCGATGGCGAAATCCAAAGAGTTATTGGCCTGGAACAGGACTATCCTAATTTAATCCGAGTTGCCACCCCTGTTAATTACGTCGAACCACATTTCTTCTCAAACGACAAAAATATCACCTTGGATGATTGTCAGGCTTTAGAAAATTATTCGATCGGAATAATAAGAGGGATTATCTACCAGGAGCAATGTGCCGAGGGAGCCAATAAAGTGCGAGTAGTAGACGACTTCGACGTCCTGATGAAACTTGTCGATTCCGGGCGCCTAGATGTCGTGATTGCGGCCAAAGTCAACGGAATGTCGGGTATCATTAGGCACAATATGGAGTCCGTCCATTTGCTGTCTCCTCCACCATTTGAGCCGATAAAACTCTATCATTACTTGCACAAAAAGAACGCCAGCTTAGTGCCGAAAATTGATCAGGTTTTAAGAGAAATGTGGGTCTCTGGAGAGCATAAAGAGATAAGAGACCGAAAGTTTAGAGAGTTTTTAGCATCCCACAATAGAGAATAAAACGAACAAATCTAATATGAGACATGCCTTAACACCGAAGGCGTTAAATATTCTCCGTTTACTACTTTGAAACCTAGACAAACCAACTTAACCGAAGCTGCCCGTAGTCGTCATTTCTAATACTATAAAGGCCGTCGTATTGGTTAATATGAGAGAATATTCTTATTCTGGCCTCCAGACTGATACTGTTGCCTAAACGATGTTCTGCTTCGAGGTTGAAAACTGAGAGCGATGCCCACGTGGACACATCTTTGTCGTCGACAGTCAGTGGTTGAGAATTTTTTCTACGACTTGCGCAGACAATAGCCTGTAGCCTAAATTGCCGAATTTAGGCTTTCTATCGGACCCTATTCCCCAAGTTTTCCTTATGGGAAATGAATGATCTGATAGTGAATCTGAATTGAATCGTTTTATGCGACGCTTAGATCTTTAACCATTTTTATCGCGGCTTCTTTTTGTTGGTAATATCCTTCCACAATATTATTTGGGATGTAACCTAAATTCTGATAGAAATTTTGTGCGACAGTATTATTTTTGCGAACTTCTAATGAAATGTAGAAGGTTCCGGCTGTTTTTGCTGATTCTTCCAGCCAGCTAACCAGCTCTCTTCCAATACCCAATCTACGGTATATGGGTTTCACCGCTAGCAAACTTAAATGTGCGGTACTCTCTTTAAAGAACATAATTGAAAAGCCGGTGAGTAAATCGCCTGTTTTCGCGACGGCTACAATTGTTTCTGGTTCTCTTACCGCGTAAGCAACTTTTGCTTCGGTCCAGGACCAGTCAAGGCCTTCTTCAATATAGTCTCGCGACATGTTGGCGATTTCTTTGGCATCATTTACGGTTGCTAGTTGTATGTCCATATTGTGCTCTATCAGTGCCTACTAGCACACAGTCGTTATTAGGGTTGTATCGGTGCTAAGTCTATTGTGTGGTATTTGTCTGCTGGTAGCGTCACTTTTTCATTTTCTGACATCAATTAAACCCGTAGTTTAGATCGGACTGTATTACTGCGCCGTTCTCCGTTTTCTTTTATCAGCTTCGAGTTCCCGATTTCTAGGCTGAGCCGAGGTGACGAGAGAATCAATAAGTTTTCGCGTTGCTTCTTCAATTTCAACGACAGCTAAGTCAAAGGCAGTTTCGTTTGCCTTGGATGGACGTGCTGTGCCGCTTAATTTACTGACAAATTGTCGTGCGGAGGCCCGGATTTCTTCGTTGGAGGCAGGTGGATCGAAATTGAATAAGGTCTTAATATTTCTGCACATTATCAGTTTCCTTCTGTAATGAATTTTGCGGTAACCGTTATCGTATTTTGGGGCTATATGCTGGTTAAAACATAAGCTCTAAATGTTGAAGAGATGGTCGGATAATCGTGATGAAGTGTAAAGCAAAAAATTACTCTTGGATTGGGTGCGGTCGGTTCATCAAAAAATCATAGGTCTTGTCTTTTTTCATTTCCTTTAGTGCGGCGTCGATTTCTTCGGCAAGTACGGCTTGTTTTGGGTTTACATAAATATATTCGTAAACAACCTCGATAGGCGTTTTGAGTGCAGTAATACCTTTGTTTTTAAATTCTTTCCTGTTTAATAGTGAATCAACAACAATTGGGATACTGACGAATATATCGACACGTCCGGCTACTAAAAAGTTGAGGGCTGCGACAGCCGTGTTAATGGGATTAACTTGAGCGTGGCGAGACCCCAGTTTGGCAGAGGGTACGGTCGCACCCATTATGTAGGCCACTTTATAAGTGAGGAGGCTTTGCCAATCGTCAACGAGAATGTCTTTTCTTATTGTGTATGCGTAATACGGAAATTTCGCTATAGGCTCAGATACTTGTATCAATCCCGGAATGTCGGTGCCGAACCCATCAGCGCGCGCAAAGTCAGCATCGATTTCCCCGCTTCTCAGATATTCTTTTGCGCGTAAGGGGGGCAGTGCAATTAACTGGATTTCCCGGTTGATGCGTTTGCCGATTTCGTCAGCGAGCGATTGAGCGATGTAAAAGCCACTAGAGTCCTTGTCCACACTAACAACGGAAAATTTCAAAGGCTCGGCCAGTAGGCTCGGCGGACAACAATAAAAGAAAATCGACAGCACCAGGGGCCAAAAACTGTCGTGCCGCAATCTCATTCGCCTGGAATACAGGGGTGTAGGTGAAAACTCTAATCTGTTTACGGTCGGTTTTTTCACAATAAGTCTATGAGGGTCTAGGGGGTAAACATGCGTATATCGGTTCGATGTTAGGGAAACGGGAGTATATCAAGGCTTATGGTAATCGATTGATGCCATAGGGGGAAGCAACGACGAACCCATTCGTATCAAACGAATTGAAAGCTGTCCTTTTTACTACCTCATTACTACACGTATCTATTCGGTGGAACGATAATGGGTAGTTGATAATTGGTAGTTGGTAGTTGATAGGCGTAACGTGATATTTAGTTTACTTTAGATGAAACGTTCGGCGCAGATTTGTCGTGCCTTAAGTAAGTGTATTATGTACGAGTTATTCGATGAAGTTGACTCTGAACAATGGCTTGTAAAGTCAGCCCGTCGTCTCTTTTGGAATGAGGCGAGAATGAAAACACCGTGACCGTGAAGATTGCTTGCGAGCTGATTTAGTAATAACTCGAGGTGGAGTACTGCAAAATCTTATTGTGACAAATTTTCTAACGGCAGACCTTGTTCCTTCCAATTCAACAGTCCTCCGTTGATATTGGCGACTTTAATAAATCCAGCGGCGTTTAAAATACTGACGGCTAAGGCCGAACGGCGCCCGGAGCGGCAGAAGGTCACAATCGGTTTATCATTGGGGATTTGGTCTACTTCTCCCGTTAATTCGCTCAGAGGAATCAACAGGGAATGGGCAATTTTTCCTTCGTCGGTTTCATTGGTATCGCGTACATCTATTACCGTAAGTTGTTCGATATGGTGGCTCACCCAAATAGGAGTGACTTCATAAATTCCCGCATAGGTTATTTCTACCGGCGCCCAGTCTGGCGCAGTGGGTACGTTGGGTATTTCGCCGCATTTGAGATTGGCTGGCACAGCTACTTCAATATGTTTAGGGTGTTGCAGCGTCATATTGTTCATAAAACCAACGAAATCGCTTTTACTCGCTTGACCGCCGAGTCGAGTATTGTACTGTTTTTCTTCAGCGATGGAGCTTGAACAGCGGCCAGCGTAGTCGTGTCCCGGATATAAGGCGTAATGATCGGGCAAAGAAAAGATGTGTTGATTGATCGAATCAAAAAGTTTACTGGCATCACCTCCTTGAAAGTCGCAGCGGCCACAGCCTCTAATTAGTAGCGTATCGCCGCTGAACACCATTTTCTCAGAATGACAGACATAGCTTAAACATCCTTCTGTGTGGCCCGGTGTAGCGAGTACTTCAATTTGGTATTTTCCAACCGTTATAATATCCCCGTGCGATAACTCCAAATCGACATTGGTGGCATTTGTAATACCGGCACAGGCAATTTTGCTGCTGGTTTTTTGTTTGATCAGCCATGCGCCGGTGACATGGTCCGCATGACAGTGAGTGTCTAAGGTTGTTTTGAGCGTTAAACCTAGTTCTTTAACTAAGGCCAGGTCCCGGCTAACTTGTTCTAGTACAGGATCAATCAATACCGCTTCGGCGCTCAGTTCGTCTGCTAGTAAGTAAGTATATGTGGATGATTTACTATCAAAAAGCTGTCTGAAAATCATTTCTTATATCCGGTGTTGGGTCACTGGTTTTACGCCAATATCTGCTGGGCCGACTCGGGCGTTTTGAGCATTATGAATCCATCCCATTGTAGGAATGGTGACTGGGTGCCGGCTGCAATATTGCGGCCGCAGGGTATTGAATGTAAAGCTTAGAATGGTTTTCAGGGTAAAATTGCGCGCCTTTCGGTTTTCTCGACGCAAGCTGAGTATAGAAAGGGTTGCACCGTCAGATTGAGGCGGAGCTTCTGTTTAGAAAGATAGCCCACCATCATATCACTTTAGTGGAATGCCCTTATTAGATGCTGGCGTTCTGACGGTGGCGATAATTCACAGTGCGTTGCAGTCATTCACGATAAGCCGCAACGCTTCACAGTAGATCGAAAAATTAGCTACCCACGATGAAACTGGCGCAGGTGGTGGTACTTCCTCCCAAATTAAACGTCATCATGTTTTGCGCGTTATCTATTTGGTAATCGCCCGCTTTGTTGGTTACTTGTTTAAAAGCATCCAATAACATGCGAACACCCGTTGCTCCGACGGGGTGGCCCTGTCCGATGAGACCGCCGCTCATGTTAATCGGCAGACGCCCGCCCGAGACAGTATCCCCAGCTTCAATTCCCTGCCATGCTTTACCCGGATCATACAATCCTGTGTGGTCGAGAATCATATATTCGGTGATGTTAAAACAATCGTGGACCTCTAAGCCGCTGATAGCATCGAAATTATCCATTCCGGCGCGGTTTAGTGTTTGCTTAAATAATTCGCGCACGTGGGGGAAAACATCATTGCTGTGTTCAGACAGTTTAATTTTTTCCTGCATGAGCATCGGGGCATTAATGTGGCCCCAACCTTTAATATATGGAATTTCGCTAAAATTAATGTCGCGATCATTTGCGTATTGCTTTGCGCGTTCTTCAGTGGCTAAAAAGACCACGGCGGCTCCATCGGTGATTTGACCGCAATCTTGACGACGGATTTGTCCACTAACTTGTGGGTTCGCATCATTGTCGTTGCTGAAACTTTTATCGTTGAATTCCCAATTGCGTCCCTGAGCATTTGGATTTAACTTAGCTTGTGACAAGTTTTTTTCTGAAATAGCTCTTAAGTGGGCCATGTCGACCCCGTGCTTTTGTTGATAAATATCGATCAACTGGTCGAATGCGCAAGGCCATACGAACGGCGTGTCCTGCCACTCTTTATCCGCCCAGGCCGCAGGCCGCAAATATTCACCCGCTTGTTTACCGCTAACATTACGCATCATTTCTAAGCCGATAACACAGGCTAAGTCGTACCGGCCAGATTCCAGATCAGCCATGGCAGCCATTATTGCCATTGAGCCTGACGCGCATGCCGCTTCGTGCCTGCTAGCGGGCAGGTAGGTCAGCGCTGGATCAATGTGACCAAAAAATCCGCCGAGCATTGCCTGCCCGGTGAATAAGTCACCCACGAAATTGCCAACGTGGCCAACGGCAATTTCTTCCGGGTCGAGTTCACAAGACTGTAGGCCCTTTTGCACGGTGCTTGAAAACAGGTCAAAAATCGATAAATTCTCTCTGCCCCAATTTCGTGAGAAGTCGGTCTGGTCACCACCTAAAATGTAAATTTTCTTTGCTGTCATAGCTATTTCTCAGTTATTTGTTCTGGGTTTGCGCTGCGCGAATATCGGTACCATTTCCCCAGCACGCGTGTGTTCCGCTAGAGATACGGTGGGGCAATATAATGCGACAGACCGGGCCTGCTTCAATATCTTTGGCATCGATGAGTACGCACTCGGAACGGTCTTCTTTCATGTCGGTGATAAAACTGACTAAATAGCCGTCGTCTTCATCTTTCGCATCGATTCTCGGAACAAAGGGTGCCTCGCTGCCGAAGCGGTCTTCGCCGAACTCCAGGCTAGATGTTTCTCCGGTTTCACAGTCATATTTTTTAATCCCAGAAAACAGGAACCAGCCGGGTTTGTTCCAAACGCTGTAATAATAACGGTTCTTGATGCCGGCATATTTTTGGTTGAAACTGCCAAACTCTAAGACTTGTTCATCCAGATGTTCCTCGTGGACGTCACCGGTTTTTAGGTTAAAGCGCCAGCGGTGTAATTTAGTCTGCAGAGACATAAGATCGATGTTTGCCATCATTTTACCCGGCCCGGCCGGTAAGCCTGCTAATGGCGGAGGGTTAGGTTGGTCTTGAAAATAACCGTCCAGAATTATTTCATCACCTTCCTCAAAGGCATTCATCCAGTGCAATACGTAGGTAGGTTTTGCTTCGAACCATTGAATGTCTTGTTCATTGCCGTAGCGCGGAATAATAGCAAAACGGGTGGGCAGCTCTGGGTGGTAATGTGGTTGGAATACATTGTCCGGAATAAGTTCTGGGTCCCAAAACATCGGTAGATCGGCCAAAATAGAATAGTTTTTAGTAAATGCCATATCGTGAGGAAGCCGTGGGCCGGGTAATGGTACCGGTGTGTAATGGACTAGATTATTGTGTTTGTCGACCACACCATAGTGTTGGTAAGGAGGGTAGATAGAATAGTTGAAAAATAACATTTCACCGGTATTTTCATCAATTTTCGGGTGGGCGGAAATACCATCAACGGGTGCCCAGCTTTCGGTGCCATGCTGTTCTAGCGTATAGGGGTCGAGCCGATAGCCGTCACCGCATTGCCAAAAGGTCGACATGATTTGACCCGCGTGAATGACCACATCGGTACTCGATGAATCTTTTACGAATCCTTGTGCGCCCCAACCCCGGCGGCTGTCTGCTTTAACCGAATTGGCAATGCCTTTCCAGAGGGATTGACCGGCTTCTTGTTCCGCTTGAAACCCTTTGGTACGGACAAAACGATTACGATATTCTGCCTTCCCGTCTTTGAAACTGACGCTGTGTAACATGCCGTCACCGTCAAATGGGTGATAATTTCCCTTAGCTTCGTGAATAGGGTTCTCTGTATTTCGTACGTAGACACCGTCGATATCTGTCGGGATTTCGCCAATCACTTCCATGTCGGTAGCCGTATGCTCTTCCGAATTGGGAGTCCAGGCTCCGTTAAGGTACGGATGTATGCTGGGCTTGAGCGTACTTTTGAACTTTTTTTCCAATGTATTAGGCACTTCTTTCTCCTCGATAAATACGGGCGGTGGCAGTCGCTTTCTGCTTGCTACTAACTTGCACTATGAGGCTATAGTAGCTTGCATTGCGAAACTAATAAACCCCAGGAGCCAATTTTATCCTCGCTGCGACGCTAAAAGTACGCGCTGTTAAATCTGTCCACTTTTTTTCAACCTTATGCGCAAGCCCGATTTTAAGTATGATGCGCCCCATGAAAGATAATCGTTTTATAATTAGTCACTCCATGGCAACCGGTCTCGATGTGATTGGAGACCGCTGGGCGCTGCTCATCTTGAGAGATGCTTTTTTAGGGCGCAGCCGTTTTGAAGAGTTTCGCCAATACACAGGAGCGAGTAAAACGACTCTGACTAGACGGTTAGCGTCATTGTTAGAGGCCGATGTTTTGTATAAAAGGCCGTATTCTTCGAGCGGGAAGCGGTTTGAGTATAAGTTGACCGAAAAGGGAGCGGGTTTGTTTTTTGCTTCCCTTTTATGTTGGCAGTGGGAGTCTGAGTGGAGTGTTACAGGAGCTCATCAATTGCCGGCTCGGCTTTTCCACAGCAAGTGTGGTCATGCCCTACAGCCAAGAGCTGTCTGCCATCATTGTCAGACTGATTTTCATATGGGTGATGTTGAATGGTCTCCGTTCACCGCACAGATAGATAATCAGCTGGAAGAAATTCAATCCTTTAACAGACGCCGGGTCCGAACATCTCTTCCTAAAGAGAAGCAGGATTTAGCGCTATCTAAAGTCAGTGACCTGATCGGAGACCGCTGGACCTTATTGTTATTAATTGCCTTGTTTTTTGGTTTAAAGCGCTATGATGAATTTTTGAAACAATTAAATATTGCCTCTAATATTTTAATCGATCGCTTGAACTTACTGCTGAGTGAAGAGGTGTTGACCAGAAGCCAGTATCAGGAAAATCCGCCGCGGAGCGAATACCGCTTAACGGCAAAAGGTGAATCACTTTATCTGTTAGTCATGTCGATACGGCAATGGGTGATTGACTGGTTGCCGCAATCGGAAGCTGCGGAGCAACTAACGCATAATTATTGCGACCAAACCTTAGTCGTTGATGTTGTATGTGGTCATTGTGGAGAAAAACCGGCTATTAATGACGTTGAGTTTTTAAAGAATTTGGATGCTGGTTAAAAGTCAGTTCGTCGATATTGCGGTGGAGTATATCCGGTCCACGCTTTGAAGGCGCGGCTGAAGGTTGCTGTATCAAAATATCCCACCAGGCTGGCAATATCGGCCACTGATAATTCCGTGTCGCTTAAATAAGAACGCGCTAGGTGAAGTTGGATTTGCCGCTGTATTTCCCGGTAGCTTGTTTCTTCTGCATTTAATCGGCGGCGTAAAGTTCTTACACTCATGTGTAACTTGGAAGCCATTTGCGGCTCTTTCAATTTTGATTTACCACTGTGCATAATTGCCCTGCGAATTTTTTCCGTCAGACCAGAGGCCGATTGCATTTGCAGGAGTAAGTTTTCGCAATGGCGCTGATACCCCTGTGAGTGGATGAGAAAAGATGATGACAATGGGGTTTCGGCGAGCCGTCGTGGAAACACAAGTTGATCGACATCGTGGTTAAATGTCACGGGGATTTTGAGAATCTGTTTATAGGTATTTTTGTTCTTGGGCGTTTCGCGTTTTAGTTGTAGGCATGCTCCCTTGATGTCGCCTTCGATTAGTTCCGTCGACCGTTTTAGATTAGACGAAAAAAACAGATCAACCAAAAAGTGACTGTTCTGGGGCCATTGGGTGGGATAGTTATAACGCAAATAAATACGATCTTTATCGAGATGTAGACTTACTGCATCGCGAGGATGCTCCTGCCATATCCAGATGTGTTTCAACAAAAAACGCTGTGATTCTAATAAGCTGGAGCAGTTGATTAGTGCGTGGCCAAGAATGCCAAAAGCGGTATTAGTAATACGCTGCCCAATGATAAGGCCCAATAATGTTTCGCCAGATCGATTGATGGCATAATTGGCAAGCATTTGCAGGCGCTCGTGCCGATCTTTTGCATGCTGGCGGATCTGCGATTTAATGGCGTGAGTTGCAATATTTTCTTCTGCAAGGAAGTCGTAGAGATAGTTTTCGAACGCCAGATGTTTAATCATGACCTATAATGCCTACTTGTCTGGCCCAAAATGCCCTATGTGGATGGTGCACGATATCACACAATAATTATCAATTCTTGAATTTGGGAAAATGCCAAAAAACACGTGACGAAACTGATGTCGTCACATTTCACCAAGGAGTTAATAATGAATAATAAATTTATAGAAGATGATGTGGATGTGGTCGCTTTGGCGGGTACGTTTGCGGAAGAGTTACGAAGTAGGGCGGAGGAATTTGAGGGACAAGGGTTTGTTTCTCAGGATATCGCTGACCGTCTTGCAGAATTGGGCTTGTATCGATTATGTAACCCCAAAAAATTCGGTGGGCTGGGCAGGTCACCGCTGGACTACGCGCTGTTGGTAGAAGCGCTGGCCCAATCAGACGCTTCGACAGCCTGGGTGGTTTTCATTGGTATTACCTCAGCTTTGTCGGTGACGAATTTGCCGACCCAGGTTGCAGTCGAATTACTGTCTGATACGCAGGCAATTACAGCGGGTGTGTTTGCGCCGATGGGGCGTGCGATTGCCTGTGAAGAAAATGGCATGAAAGGTTTTAAACTAACCGGACAATGGCAATGGGGTTCCGGGTCGCGGAATGCGACCTACCTCTCCGCTGGTGGTTTCCTCGTCGACGAATCGGGAGAGCTACTTAAACTAGCAAATGGTCGACCCGATCAGCGTTCATTCTTTATGCCTGTTAGCGATGTTGAACTTCTAGATACCTGGCACGTTACTGGATTAAAAGGTACCGGATCTACGGATTTTAAAGTAGAGGGCGTATTTGTTCCTGAATTTATGACGTTTGATGCTTTTCGAGAAAATACACCGCAAGGTGCCATCCATAGTTTCCCGCTTTTTGCCTTTTTAGGTATTGGCATCGGTGCAGTCGCGCTGGGTATTGCCAGGGCAAGTTTGAATGAATTTATCGCTCTCGCCAAACAGAAAACGCCTCAGGGTAGTTCGAAGCCCTTGGCTATGAAACCCGCCACTCATAAACAAGTGGCTGAGGCAGAAGCAAAATTACGTTCTGCTCGACTTTTTTTCTATGATGCCATTTCAACCGCCTGGCAATTGGCGTTAGAAAATGATGCACCAACCGTTGAAGCAAGGCGTGATGTGCGACTAGCCACTACGCATGCTGTGCAATCGGCTGCAGAGGTTGTCGATAGTATCTATAAGTTGGCTGGAGGAACCTCTGTCTATCTACGTAGCCCGATACAGCGGTATTTTCGCGATGTACACGTCGCCACACAGCATATGATGGTGAATGAATCGACGCTCGAACTCGTCGGTAGGTTGTTGGTGGGTATTGATACCAATGTTGATCAGCTTTGAACGTGTCGAATAGATCTGCTTTTGACAGACCTTTATTCGAATAGGAAGATCAATATCCGTTAACCCTTTGTCGCTTATGCGATAAAACCGCTAAGTCGCATCGAAGATTGCCGGAGCGCTTACTAATAGGAATAATAATGGCACTTAAAATAGGTCTGGCAACACCGTCCAACTTCTGGAATAGTTCTTTTAAAGAAAAAACTGCCCTGCTCGAGGCGGTGGATCAAGCCAAAATCGATCATATGTATATGGCCGATCACGTCTCTTTTCACGATGGTTCCGGTACTGATGGATTCGTTGAAATTGCGGCGCTCTCGCAATTAAATCCTAGTTTGGGCGTGATGATTAGCATTTATTTGTTACCGCTTCGGCACCCGCTTCCGGTTGCAAGGCAACTTGCTACGATGCATAAAATCGCACCGGGTCGCACAATGTTTGGAGTTGGCATTGGTGGTGAGGACCGCCATGAAATCGAAGTCTGTGGTGTCGATCCGACTACTCGCGGCAAGCGAACAAACGAGTCGCTGCAGATTTTGCGAGGATTAATGGCTGGAGAGACAGTCGATTTTGAAGGTGAGATATTTTCTGTCGATAATGCCCGTATTCAGCCAGTTGTTGGCGACCAGATCCCGATCATCATCGGTGGGCGTTCCGACGCTGCACTAAAACGCGCGGCGCACTTTGGTGATGGCTGGATTGCTACTTGGTGTTCAGTAAAGCGTTTTAAAGACGCCTTGGCAATAATTGATAACTTCGCCTCTGAGTCAGGTCGTCAGGTTGATTGGCAACATGGTTATCAACCTTGGGTTGGCATTGCCGATACTAAAGCCGAAGCTCGTGCATTGGTTGCGCGAGAAATGGAGGCATTTTACAAAATACCTTTCGAGAGGTTTGAAAAGTACACACCTTACGGTACACCGGAGGACGTTGCGGACTATCTTTCGCCCTATGTTCAGAACGGATGCAGTATCATGAATTTAAAAGTGGTGGCACCAAATGATGCCCTATGTGTTCAGGGCGCGGGAGAGATAGCCGAAAGGTTGAGAAACTCATGTAATTTGCGCTAATGCAGTATTCTGATCCATTCCTACCATTCAGCGTGGCAGTTTCGTGAGCGGCACTAGCATCATTAGGTGTCGGTAAAGTTCAGCTCATGGACAGTAACAATGTGTGTGGTTATGTTTGCGAGCCCCTTGGATTTAAAGGCGCAAAGAAAATTACGCACTCGGACGGATGGCCAGTCGATAGTCCAATAAATTATTGGCTACTTCAGGCTGTCCAAAAATTCCAACAAGAGTTCATTGGTGCGCGAAGCACGTTCTTGTTGGATCCAGTGGCCGGCACCCGGCAAAATTTCACTCTTGAATAATTTTGGCAGGGTTTCATTATATTTTGCAATGGCCGCTGCTCCCCACTGGGTAGGTCCGTCTTTCTCACCACCGATAAACATCGCTGGAATGGTAATCGGCTGGCCTGCAAACGCGGCAAGGTCTTCCCAGTCACGATCGACATTGCGATAGCGGTTGAGAGGTCCGAAAAACCCCGAATACTCGAATTCCCTCGTGTAAATATCCAGGTCTTGTTCCGACATCCAGGCTGGCATTTTTTCTGGATAGACGAACTTGTCCTTTAATTTCCCGCCTTTTGTCACCGCACTGACATTGGGTCCATTGACGATGTCACCCCCTGCGCACCAGTAAAAGCCTAGAATCCATTGCTTGATGTCCTCTTCTATCTCTTTCTCCGCTTTGCCGACTTTTTGGAAATGGTTAATATAAAAGTCCTCTTCTTGAGACATTAGGGCAAACATTTCCGTAGGCCGCATTGCGCCGCCACCCGGAGAGAAGGGGACAGATAAACCGGCGACGCCGTTAAACAAGTCAGGCCGCAGCAGAGCGGAGTTCCATGCGATTGGCGCGCCCCAATCGTGACCTACGACAGTGACCTTACCATTGTCGATAGCTTGCACAACACCGGCGACATCAGCCACTTTCTTTAACATGCGGTAGTCTTCAACCTGATCGGGTTTTGAAGAGCGGCCGTAGCCTCGTACATCCATTGCAACGGCGTGATAGCCCTGTTCAGCTAACACCGGTAGTTGTTCGCGCCACGAGTACCAGGATTCGGGAAAACCATGAATCATCAAGACAGTGGGGCCTTCTCCTGCTTCGGCTAAGTGGATGCGGATGTTGTTTGCAGAGACGGTGCGGTGTTTAATTTCAATCATTGGCTGCTCGGATTTAACAAAAGATACGCGTAGCATAACTCAATTATAATCTGTTTGTCTTACTGGCAATGTCGAATTATGGGCGAAAAAGAGATGGAATAACTGCGCCTGTATTACACCGGCGCAGTTAATAGCTTCAGGCCAATTTGAGAGGTAGGGATCGCAGTCGTTGCCCGGTAGCTTTAAATACGGCGCTCGCTACCGCTGGAGCGATCGGCGGTAATCCTGGTTCACCGACCCCGGTGGGTTCAGTGCCGCTGTCGATAATAATGACTTCAACTGCTGGCGCTTCACTCATTCTCAGAATGGGATAATCGTGGAAGTTGCTCTGCTTGAAGGCACCTTTTTCCAGATCCAGATCCCCATATAATGCGGCGGTCAAACCAAACATGACCGCGCCCTCCATTTGCGCGCGAACGATATCCGGATTAACAGCGATACCACAATCCACAACACAGGTGACCTTATGTACTTTGATCTCATTCCCTTCGATAGAGATTTCAGCGATCTCCGCAACATCGGTAGAAAATGAATTGTGCGCAGCAAACCCCAGGTAATGACCATCGGCTGGGCGCATTTTTTCCATACGTTGCTGTGCCACTCTGATGACATTGTTGAGGCGAGGATTGTTCTGGGTATTTTTGACCCGAAACTCAACGGGATCCATACCGGCTTTTTCTGCTAACTCATCGACCATGCCTTCTTTGGCAAAAGAGGTGTAAGAGTGCCCGACTGAGCGCCAGAAGGTGAGTGGTACATCGTGTTCGACAGTGACATGATCGACCGTTTTATTGGCGGTATCATAGTCTTCGAAGAGTCCTTCGACGCTTGAATGATCGACCATCCAGCCGGCAAAAACATTACGGGATAAACCCACCATGAAGTCAATGGTGCCATCGCCTAGACCGGGGAACAGTGCCGGCATCATATTTTCCAGCGTCTTGGGTGTTATGTTGCCCCCGACCCTTTTTGCCTGCCAGGCGGTAATGCTGCCATCGTCTTTCAGGCCTGCTCTAATCTTCATCAGTGACGCTGGACGGTATACGCCGTTGCGAATATCGTCTTCCCGGGACCAAAGAAGGTGGATCGGCTTATTCGTTGCGACGGCAACTTCCGTCGCCTCAATAACATGGGTTAGCGTGCCGCGGCGGCCAAAGGCTCCACCAAGATAGGTATTGTGGGCACGAACCTTTTCTACGGGAATGTCTGAGAAACGAGATACCAGACCCCGTGCCGCAACGATACCCTGAGTGCCGGACCAAACGTCTGCCTCGCCATTTTCAATCCGAACGACGGCATTCATTGGTTCCAATGGCGCGTGGGCAAGGTAAGGTGCCCAGTACTCTGCTTCAATGATGTGGTCTGCCGTGTCAAGCCCGGCTTCCACATCGCCCTCATCGGTATCGGAAATACCGTCATCATTCTTCATCGCAGCGATGTAATCTTGCCGTACTGTTTCGGTGTCTACCTTTGCCAATGCCACTTCTTCCCACACCGGTGAGAGTTTTTCGGCGGCGGTTTTCGCCTGCCAGTATTTTTCAGCGACCACGGCGACACCACTGGATATCTCAACAACATCCGTGACGCCCGGCATGTTTTGGGCCTTTGACTTGTCAACGGATTTGAGTTTTGCGCCGGCCACCGGTGAACGTTTAACAACCGCGTGATGCATACCGGGTATATCGATATCAATACCGTATTCCGCGGTTCCGGTGGATTTGACCGTGGCATCAACGCGGGAAAATTCTTTACCGATGTAGCGGAAGTTCGTATTGGATTTTAGGGGTGCTTCGTCGCTGGTGTTCATCGTTGCAGCTGTGCCGACAAACTGGCCGTAGGGGTAGCGCTTGCCTGCGACCACTATGTGCCCGTCTTCGGTGGCAATATCTCCGACTGAGACACCGAGATTTTTCGATGCCGCGTCAACTAACAGTGCGCGAGTATTGGCTCCAACTTGGCGCAAATGAAGGTAATGCGCTTTGAGTGAACTGCTGCCACCAGTAGCCTGAACGCCAAAATCCGGATTGTTGTAGTCGCTGTGAACGCCGGAGAATTCGATCTCCATGTCTTTTGGATGCACGTCTAGTTCTTCGCCAATCAATGTGCCGAGTCCGGTGGTAACGCCCTGTCCCATCTCGTCACGAGGGCAATAGAAACGGACCGTATTTTCTGGTGTTATTTGCAGAAATGCATTCGGTATAAATGCACCTTCAGACAATGCGATGGGTAATTTTCCGGATGCACACCCGGTCATAGAGAAACCCACGACCAATCCGCCACCTATAACGCTCGTGGTCTTAAGAAACTTTCTGCGGGACATGTTTGTTGTGTTCATGCCTTGCTCTCCTCGGCTGCGTTGTAGGCAAGATTCTGGCCTGCCACTTGCAATACGGCATCTTTAATTCGGACATAACAGCCGCACCGGCAAATATTTCCGGACATGGCAGCATCAACTTCAGTACTGGAAGGATTAGGGTTCTTTTCTAGTAGCGATGCGGCCGACATAATCTGGCCAGATTGGCAGTAACCACACTGCGGCACGCTGAGCTGTACCCAGGCTTCCTGTAAAGGATGCATGTCATCGGGTGTGCCGAGTCCTTCAATGGTGGTGACGTTGCGGCCAGCGACTGCACTAAGAGGTGTTATGCAGGTTCGGCTGGCGTCGCCATCAATATGCATGGTGCAGGCACCACACAGGCCGGCGCCGCAACCAAATTTGGAGCCCTTTAGTTTGAAGGTATCCCGTACGACCCATAGGAGTGGTGTGCTGGGGTCGTCATCCGAACGGACGGTTTTGCCATTTAATGTAAACTCGATCATTGGGGTTGGATCTCCTTAGGTTTATCTGCGTCACGCCTGATCCCGGACATAATCCGGCAACCGTTAGTGACAAACATATCATGAGAAGAAAAAGCGTTAATAAGCTGTCGGACGTCTTCCGGAAACTCTGATTCATCGTAGCTCGGACCGAGGTCTACCTGTATCGCACCTAATAACAGGGAACTCAGGGCGTTAATTCCCTCTGAAGCTTGCGCTTTTTCCAACTTTAGAATGGGAGCGATGGTTTCACCGAGCATAATTAATATCGCTGCCATTGCGCGCTTGGCTGCTATGAGCCTTTCCAGCGAAACGTTGTGTTCAATGACGCTATCCAGACGAGATAGGAGTCTGATTAACCCTTTATCTGTCGTCAAAGTGTCGTAGAAGCATTCGATAAATACCCGATCGGAATTCCATTGCGTTGAAGTCGCGGTCAGACGAGGAGCCCATGCCTCAAGTTTGTCGAGACAAAGTGCCAGTAAAATTTCTTCGCGAGTCTCAAAGTAAAGATACAGCGTGCCTTTCGATAAACCGACGAGTTTTGCGACGACTGCCATCGAGAATTTCTCGAAACCGGCATCGATGAAATGGGTTTCGGCTGCATTGAGGATGGCTGTTCGACGGTGTTGCTTTTGCTCGTCAGTACGCGCACGCTTTTTAAGGCTGGCAGTGTTCAAGAGATGATTCCGAATTCTGTAATTGACTACTGGTCATTAGTATATCTGACTGGCGGTCAGTTGCAAGCAGGATAGTAGGGTCTGATTTAGATGCATTGTTCAACATAGCAGGCGTTTTGGTTCATTGATAATGCCGAATACGATCGATTTTAATAAGCAGGTACTGTCTTAGCGTGGCGGTAACGTGGCGGCTTCAAGCTGGTAGCCCCACGAGTTCATTATATGAAAGTTGGTTCATTAGGACTGTGTTTTCAACAGCGTGTGTCGGCTATTGAATCTCTCTCATACCGAATAGAGGACTATTTTTTTCCGGTCAATCCGCCCATCCGAGCTTTCCGTCGCTTTTACATGATAGCGAGTTGATTTGCCTTCCGGATAATTAAATTGCCGCCATTACAGGGAGCCGCGGGACACAAAATTATCAGGGCAGTTATTACGGTGAGACCTTATGGAAGATCCTGCAAGGCTAGTGTATTCCTTTTACTTTTCACTAGTTCTAGTGATTGTTGTATATTACGAGCGGACAGTTGTGTAGCATCTCGTCTTTGCTATATTACTCTTCGCGTTTTTACATAGACTACCATCATGAGCATTTTTGCTAGGGTTTTAACTTTTCTAATTTTCGCCGCCATCACCATCCTCAGTGACGCAGAGTGGTATAGCGTTAGTGAAGATATTATGGGTACCAAAGTGAGCGTAGAACTTTGGCACGATGACAAGACTACTGCCGAGAAATCGATGGCGGCAGTAATGAACGAAATGCACGCTGTCGATCAAGGAATGAGTCCTTATATTCCCAGCAGTGAGTTGTATAAACTAAACAGTTATGCAGCGGAAAAACCTGTTGTCGTATCCTCTGAATTATTCTCATTGATCGAAAAATCTTTATATTTTTCTAACGTCAGTGGCGGTGCGTTTGATATTAGTTTTTCTTCGGTCGGGCGATTTTACGATTATCGCGACGCTGTATCGCCTGTAGATGCCGAGATAAAAAAGAATTTGTCGGCAATAAACTACAAACTCATTGAAATAGATAAAGCGAAACGTAGTGTCCGATTCAATCACCCGCAGATGAAAATCGACTTAGGTGGCATTGCAAAAGGTTATGCCGTTGATCGTGCCATTGATGAACTGCAGAGCAGGGGTATTACCTCTGCGATTGTCAGTGCCGGCGGTGATAGTCGAATATTGGGAGAACGTCGTGGCAATCCTTGGTTAATTGGTATTCGCCACCCACGCAAAGACGATGAAAACGCCGTTCGTATTCCCCTGGTCGATAGCGCCATTTCGACATCGGGGGATTACGAGCGATTTTATATGGACGGTGAAATTCGGGTTCATCATATTCTAAACCCGCAAACGGGGAAGTCTGCTTTATCTCTACAAAGTGCTAGTATTTTGACACCTTTAGCTGTCGATAGTGATGCTTTGTCAACCACTGTATTTGTGTTAGGAGTTGATGAAGGTCTACAGCTGGTAAATAGTTTGAACAAGGTCGAAGCGATCTTGATTGATCGGGGTGGCATGCTGCATTATTCAGAAGGGCTGCTGAGGGCAACTAAATAATATGACTCCAATTGCGTCAAGTTCTGTCGGTGTAACTCATATTAGTTCGATGAGAGCCAACGCAAGTCAAGTTGAACCAATTTAGTTAGTGCCCATCCAGAAACTATTAGACACTTCATTGCGAGCGTTACGGTTCGATGCCTCGACGCGGCAATCTCATTCAGCATTGACGCGGCCTGTAAGAGATTGCCGCGCTTCGCTCGCAATGACAGCTTGGAAATACATCTATTTCTAGATGGGCGCTAGTTAGAATAGGTGAACCCAAAGCTAGAGGCTGAAGAGTTTAACAATTAGTACCAAACTGAAAAGTAAACCCTAAAAACATTAGCGTCGAAGTCGTATAAAGGTTCGGCTCCTGCAACGCCGCCACTGCGAATATCGCTGAAGTTATCGTAGTCAAACTTTATAAAATCGTATTGAAAGTTAATTGAGCTTCGTTCAATTGACGTTAAGGTATTGATGTTTAGCTGATAGCTAGCGCCGATACCGATTGATTGGCTGCTAAATTCACTTAACTCTTTGTCCCTGGCACGAAAATCTTTTTCATCGATTGATCGGTATTGGTGCAGGTCGTTGTAGAAGTAGGCACTTTCTTGCTGATAGAAACGATAACTTAAGTCCAATACCCATCGGTCACCATAGGGATGTGTATAGCCCAATGTTATATTGTGGGCTTTGATATCCCAGTCATCGGTAAAATAACGATAGTTGCCGTGTACTGCTGCCCGGTAGGGTAAAAAGTATTTGGCGCCCATTGCGACGGCGTCACTGGTGCGAGTCAGTGGATACACTTCGGTTTCACTCGCGTAACTATCTGGATTGCTCTGATCGACAAAACGATAACTGCGATAGGGGTTATTCAGATAACCTTCTTCGGTAATTATTTCATAATCCAATGTTAGGATGAGGTTGGCGGTGGCAATTTGACTAAGACCAAAGCGATAATTATGTCGCTCTATCTCGTCTTCAAATTGGTCATTGCCATTTTTCATGACAGTGTCATTGCCCAACGAATAACCCAAAGAAAAGGTCGTTAGATCGCCGAATAAATCCTGGCTAGCGCTGACATAAAAAGTATCAGCCGAGTAGTCGTTTTCTTCGCTGTTGGTATATCCGGCGCTAAGAATCACCTTGTCGTAAAGATAATCTGCACTGAGGCTATATTCAGTTCTTTTTTCTGAATACTCGCTGGCGCCGCTGGTTTCGACATCAATAGAAGCGCTGCTAACATTGTCTACATAGTAGTTGCCGCTAATAGAAACGGTATTGGCGACTTCCTTGCGAACCAATAGAGAGGGGCCATCAATGACTACACCGCCTCCATCGTAGCGATGGTACATGACATCGCTTCGATCCTCGGGAAGCACGGCCGCATACAATTCGATGCTGACGACAGATAGGGTTATGGCCACAATGAAAAAATGTTTGATCAACAAGTTATTAACCATTCTCGATGTTTTTCTAGTTGCAACCGCAGCCACCTCCGCCACCTCCCTCAGCTCCCTTGGCTCCTTCACGTGCTTGATAAACGTGATGCATATAAGCACTGGAAACGGGGTCTCTGTTGAGACTCATTATAGGGTCGGCAAAATTCTGGCGTTCGTAGGGTTTTATCCACGGTTCTATGTTTAAGGGGTTAACGCTACACCCCGTTGCCATGAGTAACGGAAAAAATAATACAAACGCTAACTTGAATCGACTATTCATTGTTTATTGTTCATTGGTCATTCACGAATAAGTGTTTTAATTTGTTGGATGTAGAGTTTTTCGTAGCCTGGTTTATAGCCGCGATGAGTAAACCTGATATCGCCATTTCTGTCGATTAGAACAGTAGTGGGCATCGCGTCCACATTCATTAATTCGCTTACCGCGTTCCCCGTATCGTAAAGAATTGGGAAGCTAACAGGAATATCATTTAGAATTCTATTGGCGGCCGCAATGTCTTTATCGACATTAACGCCTAAAATTGTAAAGCCGAGTTTTTGGTATTTTTTTTGTATCTCGTCTAGCACCGGCATTTCCTGTCGGCATGGTCCACACCAGGACGCCCAGAAATTAATCAGTACTACCTGCCCGCGGTGCTCGCTGAGTCGCAGATTATTTCCGCCATTACTTTTCAGCGTAAAATCGGGAGCGGGACTCTTAGTGATTGTAGCGGCTAAGCTTGCCGAACTTAATAACAATCCTAAGAATGCGTAAATACAAAATGGCAATATCGTTTTCATAAACCCCTTTTATTGCTATTGCTATTGATTTAACCGTGAAAAATGAAATAGTAATTTACATCTTTTTAGTTGAGTTTCTTTCATTTTAACAGCACTTTAGAAAAACACTGTGATGCCTGTACTAAATTCAATATTGTGAGTCGTTTGGTCCGCGCCAAAGGTATCCCGATCAAATATATGGTCGCGAACATCAATGTGCCAAGCGATTGCATCGCTTAGTAGCAATTTAAAACCCGCTCCCAGGTTAACGGTAAGCCAGCTGTCTCCGGCAAATTCGGTGCTGCCAATTCCGGCGACAAGATACAATGCGGAATTGAATGCATACTCTTCCAATATAAATACTTCACCGGGTAATACATTCCAGCCAACGGATATATCGTAAAAATTGTATTCACGGTCGCTATCATTAAGCAAGGGCGAACCGCCGCTTAGTTTTTCGAAACTGGTTAAGTCGCCTTCAGAGCTACCATATGAGGCTTCGAAGAAAAAGTCTTCCGTTAGGTGGTAAGTACCTCGTACCCCATAAACATCGTTACTTGAAAAGTCTTCAATACTTATGATGCCGTAAAAGACGCCGATTTCGAAGTTTTCACTGTCGATGGCATCGATCTTAATCTGCCGGCGATGGATGTCCGGCTCTATAACCTGAACTGCCTCCTTTGCGTACACTGTAGTGAATTGTAATGTGCCAATAAGGGCGGCGCTTGCTAAAAGAAAACGCGTTAAAAGAACGCGCTTAGTCCGATTTTCCATTCGTCTACTCCTTCGTCATCGTCTCTGTCGGTCAACACGACATGATTTTTGTATTGGGCTCGTAACATTATCCGCCGGGTAATATAGACACTCACGCCGAGCCCAACGTGAACGCTATCGTCGGTACGATCGGTGGTGGATACTAAATTTGATTTGGGGTCGGTTTGTCGTGTCCCACCGCCTAAGGTAAAAAACGGCGAATAACGCCATTCGGGAAAGGGGTGATGAACGATACTGAGGGTCGCCGCCTTACCGTTGGAAAAGTCACCGAAACTTTCAGAATACGTCACTTCCGCTGATATGTTTTTCGTGAAGTAGTATCCACCATATAGACTAATCTCATCGGCGCCACCAAAGCTTCCGGCCATAATGCCAGCTTCCCAGCTTCGCTGATAAAAATCGTTTAGCGCAGGTTTGCTAATGTTGATGGGCTGTTGGTTTCCATCGAGAACTTTGGCAATTTGGTCGATATGGACCCAGCCTGTCTTGGTATTGCTACCGGGAACCAATTTACTGTTGCGGTCTTTTTCTAACAGTCCAAATGCTTGAGTGCGAACTTTAAACCAATCGGTTCTCCGTTTTATAATGTCTACTTTGTCGCCTCTCTCGGCGATGTGGAAAATAGGATATCCGCGGCCGGGGCCGGTTCGCATTTCAATATAGGGCTGTTCGACAATTACACTGATGATTTCTTCTGTGCCAAAAAAGCGTGATTCGGCGTAGCCATTTAAACTGTGAAGAGAAACTAGCAGTGAAAAAACTAAATGAATGCTCAATCCGAATATTGACTCTCGATGCTTATCTGAGTTTTGCATTGATTCTCGTTTCACTCACTAAGATCGGGATGAAAAGGGTTGTTATAGTACTGCGCGCCTATGTCTAGCCACTCAGAAATTAGTCTAAGCTCTCCGTCAGTTAACCAGCCTTTGTGATTGTAAGCTATGGGATCGACAAACACGGTACCATCTTCGGTGCAGTTAATGGAAGCCGTTTCTTGCTGGTCAAAAACACCACAATTATTGTCTTGTTCAAAACAGCTGAAAAAGCTATTGCTTCTATTAGCACCGCTAGTATTCATTACTGAAGGGATAATTGCAGGCCTGGGATCGGCGACGGCAACGGTTTCAATTCCGCCCATGCCGTCTTCTCTATCGACAGTACAATCGCGAATGCGATCGCTCACTGCGCCGCTAACATCTTGCCAGCGCTCGGTATCGGAGAAAAATAATTCCCGGTAAGATCGATAGAATCTATCGTCGATATGGCGACCAAGATCCAATTGCCCGGCGGGGATGTCGGTTTCGGCAGATTCGCTGTCATCGCTATTGGAGCGATGACAGGCTAAGCAGTTAGAGGCGATTACGCCTGGCTCAATTTCGACGGGGTTACCCGCTACGAGGAATTCGCGGTTCCGCTCCCAGATGGGTTGAATATGGTCGGGATAGTTGATCACGATTCGATTGACATAGGGGGCTTGGCTGTTAGTTGTGGTTGGATAACTACTCCATTCCTCATCGTAGCTGTAGTTGAGGCTTACATCAGCAACTTGACCGTTGAGAATATCGGTCCATTCGTCGTCGTATTTGAAATTTGATAGTTGTAATATTCGACTAACATCTTCTTTGCTATTTTGCATGTCGTCTAATGGCCGTTGTAAATCAAAAATGGCGGCCATAGTTTGGCCAATGTCGCCACCGTCGAGAAAGTCTATCGGATAGTCACTGCGATCGACTTTCGTATTCGCAAAACCAATGCCGCTCCCGGAACCCACGATAATACTTTGAGCTCCGGGATTTGCGGAATTAGGATTCGAATCAATACGCCCATGAGGCCGCTCGCTTTCGCTGCTGTGGCAGCCAGTGCAGTGCCGTACTTCGCCTTCGGCTAGTTGCATCCAGTTATCATGCCGTTCACTAATACGGCGGCCGTTAACATCCAGAATACTTATCGCAAATGGAATGTTGGCGGGTATTTTGACTGTGACGGAGCCGTCGGGCTCAATAGGTGCATAGCCAATTATTTCTCGCAATCCCTGGCCGCTGCTCCGTCCGAATACGATTGAATCTATGTCAAAATCATCATTGTCAGGGTCGGGCAAGGATACCGGTTTTACGAGTCGAACAAATCGTGCAGGGCGGTTCTTATAGGCGTCGTTGGCTGGGTTTGCTCTCGCGGCTATGCCCACGTCGACATCACCAATTCCGTCTAGTTCCGAATCATCCTGGCCGTCAAAATCGTAAACGCTATCAATACGGAGCAGGCCAAAACCTTCACCCGTAGCTTGTGAGTCAATTAGCCGTGTATTAAATATGTCGGGAGATTCGTCATTGGGAACTCCCGGAAAACTGCGTGATTCAAATGCGACTATTTCGCTGTAATAAAAACCGCGTTCCGGTGCGATAATGGGTAGTTGGGTGTCTTCGATTGGATCATAGATCCATAGACCGTAAACAACTGGGGCTGGCATAGCGTTTTCTTGTGCGATTGAGCACGGTAGAATAATAACTTCCGGATCATTGTTAGGGTCGCTGTCTAACAGTAAGGGGTCGGATAAGTCTTGTTCAATAGTGCGGCATTGACTCCAGCTGATTAACATTCGGTTGCTACCATCACTGAGCGGGTAGGCCGCTGCAAATTGCCCCCCGGGTGACAGTGGGTCATTGATGATAATTTCGGTGGTCGTTAAAGAAGTTTGTGCTTCGCCGCCGCTCCCTTGATTTTGCCAGACCGGCTGGTCGTGTTCAACGAAACCAGCGAAGTCTATCGTGACGATATTGCCGCCTAAGGTTTCAGATTCCGTCGGACGTAATAAGCTAATCAGGTGACCCTCTTTCGACTCGCGTGCTTGGGTGAATTGTATAATTGAATTGGCTTCGCCACTATCTGGCTCATTGCTACCGCCCGTGTCGTGACTGTGATAGCCATAGAGTAAAGATAACTGTCGTCCGGAGGGATTGATCTTATACAAGCTCCAACGATTGTTACCCGGGCTATTGTCCCAGCGGGTAAAAACAATTTCTCCCGTCGAAATAACGGTAGGGTCAATGTCGTGACTAGGGTTAAAGGAAATTTGTTCAAAGCTGCCATCGTCCGGATCATAGATATGCAGTGTTGAAGACGGACCGCGACCACTTTCATCCGCCGCAATGAATGCGGGGCGGCCTTCAGCGGCAGAACGAATTAAATTTGACGTTTGCCTGGTCGAGCTAAAGACAATTCGATCGTCGGGTAAAAAATGTGGGCCGATATCCTGCGAAGAACCGTCTGCTGCAGCTTCGTTTCGAATCGCTGCAGAATCGATCAAATAGCTGGCAGTATTACTGTCGAAATTGTATTCCCAAATATTCCAGGTCGTGTCTTCTAGATTATTGTCTACGGGTTCAGGTACGACTCTAGCGGAAAATATAAGCGTGCTACCATCAAAGGAAGTTTCCAGATCTTTTATATCGATCGCGAGCTCTGCCGCGTCAATGTCGAGTTCTGTGGCAACAATGGCAGAAATTTGATCGCTTATATTAAGTTCGACGGCACTGCTCGATGCCCGACTACGAACATAAAGCTGTGCTCCTGGATGAAAGGCAGTGGGTTCGCGAAGATCGATTGGTTGCGCGTTAAGTTCAGGTGTAGGCCTTTTTATATAAGCGATGGGGATTTCAACGACAACTGGGTCGGGGCTTTCGTCGTCGCGATCTGAAAAAGTGATTTTTTTCCCGTCACTGTCACTGCCGCCGCAGCTGATCAGAAGCATCGAAAGCAAGACAGAGATCATTGTTTTTGGCAATGTTTTATCCATTCTAAGTGCGGGACTTTTTGGTTTTAGTCAATAGAGTTTCGAATTCTAACGTGAAGAGCAACATGGTTTCATCCGCTATACGTTTTATCAACAAAATATTTAATTTCCCTGGCAGCATTTTGTATTGAACACTAAAAAGGTAAAGAAATAAAAACAGATAACTATTTATGGGCGAGAGGTCACGAATTCGTTGGGTTAAACTGTTCGGCATGGCAAAGTAGGTAGTATGATCTCGACATATAAGTAGCGAGAAAAGAACGGACAGATAGACAATGAAAATTCCCCGGATGAAAAATAAGCAGCTGAGTGAACTGTTAGGTAATATTACCGCCCTACATTTAGCTGCTAGAGTTTTAGTTATTGTGTCTTTCTTTTGTGTAAGTAACTTTTCTAGCGCAGCGTTAAACGACCGAGAAAAAGCTAAATTTATTCACGATCGATTAACGGGCGTATTGCCTTCCGCTGTCATGCTTACAGAAATGGAGGACATCATTTCCCTAAACAACGGTGGCAGCGGCGCCTTTGACGCTGCACTCGTTGCCATTGATGGCAATAATAATGTCGACGCTAGTGGCGCATTTTACAATGTTACGGTTAAAAATTGGGCGTCTCCCTGGACCAATGAAGAAGATGATATTTTTGCACCGCTCAATGATTATTCAGCTTTAGTGATTGGCTTGGTTCGGGACGAAGAAGATTTTTCTTTGCTTTTAAGTGGTGACATCCTCTATTTAGGCGCAGATTCAAGTCTTCCCTCCTATGCAATGAATAATAACAATCACTACCAACAGTTGGAGTCATCGGGTGCAAATCTGGGTGATAGTAGTGTATTTGTAAAAACCACGCAGTCCTCTCAGCTGGATATCGACCCGCGTGGAATTGCGGGTTTTTTTTCGACCAGAGCGGCTGCCAAAGCCTTTTTTTCCGACGGAACCAATCGCGCGATGTTGAGATTTACCGTGCGCAATCATCTTTGCAATGATATGGAGCAGTTAAAAGATACTAGTTTACCGGCCGATAGAATCCGCCAGGATGTGTCTCGTAGCCCTGGAGGTGATAGCCGTATCTATTTGACAAGTTGTGTCGGTTGCCACAGTGGTATGGACCCATTGACCCAGGCCTTTGCCTATCACCAGTGGGAATACTTCGATGATAAAGACTCGGGACGTTTAACCTATACACCGGGCATCGTTCAAGACAAGTTTCTTATTAATGAAACGAATTTCAAAAATGGCTTTGTTACAACAGATGATAGTTGGACTAATCACTGGCGACAGGGTGAGAATGTCGAGAAACTCGGTTGGATCTCCGGTAGTGAAATCTATACCCAGGGTACGGGAGCCAAATCGATGGGCGAAGAATTGGCGAATACTAAAGCGTTTGCCTACTGCCAGGTCACCAAGGCATTTAAGTCAGTTTGCCTTCGCGAACCATCGGAAAGTGATCGCAGCACTGTAGATGCCATTGCCGTTAATTTTATGTCCGCTTATAACATGAAGAATGTTTTTGCGGAGTTGGCGGTAAATTGCGCCGATGGGTTTTAGTCGTGAGCTTTAACGTGGAAATATTCTCGAGTCTTATGAAAAAAACCTTTGGTTTTAACGTCGAACACTTTTACGGTGGCTTATTTCTTGGAAAGAAAACCATATCAAGGTTTTGGATATTGATACTGACTGTACTGTTGCAAGCTTGCAGTGGGGGTAGTGGCGGTGGCGCGACCGATCAAGATCCGAGTGTCGTATTAGGTGACGGCGATGTTGGCGGATTTACCTACTCTGGTCCGAGTCCGGCTAATACTGAAATTCAGGCCTTCAAACGCGAGTTTTACGACAATCTGGTCATATCCGGCCGTTGTGGCGACTGCCATACCAGTGACGGTTCCGGGACCACTTTATTTGTGGACAAGGAAGACGTAAATCTGGCATGGCAACAGGCTAACACTGTTGTTAATCTGCTCGACCCCGCAAGTTCGACCGTAGTTCAGCGAGTAGCAAACGGGCATAACTGCTGGCTGGGTTCAGACCAAACTGCGACCTGTCGAAGTACCATGATAGCTTATATCAATAACTGGGCATCCAGTAGTGCCGGTGGAGTAACCACGGTGCAATTGCTGCCACGTACTTCTGTTGATCCGACTGGCACAAAACGTTTTCCGGTTAATCCACCAACCAGCTTTAGTAGTACCAATACCAATAGTTTAGGTCTGTATCCGCTTTTGACCACTTATTGTAGTGATTGTCATCGAGCCGAGTCAGACTTTCCTCAGTCGCCGTATTTCGCGAGCGCCGACTTGACTCAGGCCTATGCAGCGGCACAGACAAAAATCGATTTGATCAATCCCAAAATGTCGCGAATCGTTATACGCTTGAGAGAAGAGGGTCATAACTGCTGGAGTGGGAATTGCGAAAACGATGCTGACCAGCTGGAAGCTGCCATAATTGTAATAGCAGACGGTATAGACATTGACGAAATTGAAGCATCAATTCAAGGAGCGATTAGTCGAGCTCAAGTATTAGCGTCCGATGGCATTCTAGCCTCGAACGGCGGACGCTACGAAGAAGATATTGTCGCCGAATGGAAATTCAGCGAAGGCATGAATCCCGCCGATATTGATAATTGTTTGACCGATTCGCAGTGTACGTTGACTTCCTCTGATACCAGTGGTGTACAGCCGGAAATTACTTTGTCACTGAGTGGTGACGTGCAATTGTTTAGTAGTGGCGGAATCCGTTTTAATAATGGCAGCGCTCGCGGTCTGGCGAGTACGAGTTTAAAACTAAGAGACACCTTGGCGGCGGCCGGGGAGTATAGTATTGAGGCTTGGCTTATTCCCGATAACGTTAGTCAGGAAGAAACTAGCATAATTAGTTATTCCGGTATTTCAGATAATCGGAACTTCATGTTTGGGCAATCACTCTACAATTACGACTTTTTAAATCGCAGTAGTGCTACTGGCGCTGACGGCTCTGGGGGCCCGAGCTTGTCAACGGCTGATGACGATGAATTGGCACAGGCTACCTTGCAACATGTGGTGCTAACCTTTGATTCAATTAATGGCCGCCGTATTTATGTCAATGGAGAGTTTTCTGGTGTTGCCGACGGTCAGGGTGGAGGTAATATGGACAACTGGAATGATGCTTTTTCAGTCGTTATCGGCAATGACTCCTCAGGCATGAATCCGTGGAAGGGTATTGTTCGCTATATTGCACTGCATAGCAGGGCGTTAAATGATGAGCAAATCCTGCAGAACAATGATGTTGGTATCGGGCTGGATTTTTACCTGATGTTTAGTATATCACACTTGCTTGACAGTGGCAGCGGCTGCTTGCAAGGCAGTGGCGATGACCGGGTGAACCAGTGTTATGTTGTTTTCAAGGTGAGCCAGTTTGATGAGTTTAGTTATTCTTTTTCATCGCCCTTTTTTGTTAGCTTAGATGAAGACAATTTGTCCTTAACTGATGTTCGCATTAAAGGTATTTATCTTGGAATCAATGGAAAGCTGGCGAGTAGTGGTCAGGCTTTTAGCAGCGTTGATGTAAATCTCAATAACAGTATCTATACGAGTGGTGGTGTGACTCTTACAAATCCCATCGGAGCTGAAGGCTCGGTCATCTTATTAGAAAATGGCGCAACCGTAGACCAGTTCTTCCTGGCTTTTGAAGAAATTAATGGGACGTCTGGTGTGAAGTTAACCCCTGTCGACACTCCCAGTAACTTTGTTTACGGTCTGAAAGGCGGCGATAACTCAAATATTGCCGTGAGAACCTTCGAAGAAATCAACCAAAGCTTTGCCGAGATTACGGGAGTTACCAGTACCAATACGGATGTACACACTGTTTTTTACGGCTCTGGCAGTGGAGACGATCAGGGGCTGCAGAGACAGTTGCCCAGTATTGCCGATTTTCGGGCCTACCAAGGTTCACACCAAACCGCTGTGGCGCAACTGGCCATCGCTTACTGCGATGTATTGGTCGACAGTACGCAGTTAAGAAATGGCTTTTTTAACGATGGTGCCGCGTTCAACTTCTCGCTCCGGGCCGACTTAGTTTCAACGAATAGCTGGCGAAATAAAGTTATCGATCCTTTGCTAGAGGCAGTCCTGATTTTTGACGGAGAACCACTGGTTATTGATAGTCAACCTGACCGGGCTACATCCAGAGAAATCTTGAGCGATTTGATCCTAAATGAAAACGATAGTAAACCCTACAAATATAACAGTGTACTAAACGACTACATTTCTCAGCCAGATGGTAACCCGGATGGATTGGCTCGTTGTAATGGCGTTGGGGGTGGCTTTGAGTGCCCCGCTGGCCGTACTAACGAAGTCGTAAAGGCGGTATGTGCGTCTGTTCTGGGCAGTGCAGCCGTGTTGCTGCAATGAGGATTGTTATGATTGATAGAAAAGAAAATGTAAAAAATACAGTGGACATCTTTCTATAGAGGTTTAAAGGCCATGTTTAAGCGCCGTAAGTTTTTTTTGCCTAATGAGCCCTTAAGGCATAACCACAAGCCTGTAAGTCGGCGGGATTTTATCGCCCAGGGTTTCAGGACGGGAGCGGGTACTTTACTGGGGGTGTCTGCTCTGGGCATGTTACATTCTTCAGCCAATGCTATTTCTCCGTCCATGTTCAGTAGTACTGGTTACACTCCTGGCGATAGTTGCGACCTGGCAAACTCCGCTGGCAGAAAAATCCCCTTTATTTGTTTTGATTTGGCCGGTGGGGCGAATATTTCAGGCTCGAATGTATTGGTTGGAGGGCAAGGTGGACAAGAAGACTTTCTTAGTACGAGCGGTTATAGCAAATTGGGTTTGCCTGGAACAATGGTGCCCTCGGTTGCCGATCCGGTAACCGGTGCCAGCGATTTTATTGATCGTCGATTTGGTCTCGCTTTTCATTCAGACAGCGCGATGCTAAAAGGCATGCTGGCCAGCGCGCCCAGTGTGGCAACGCAGCAGGCAACTAACGGCGCCGTTTTACCAGCCCGTTCTGATAACGATACCGGCAACAATCCACATAACCCTAGTTACGGTGTTTTTAACTATTTGAATAAGTCCGGTTCCGGGGGCAGTTTATTGCAGTTAGTCGGTTCTCAAACTTCTGAGTCGGGGGGTAATTCGATGGCACCTGCGGCGATGGTTGACCCAGAGGCGCGGCCTACGAAAATAGATCGTCCTAGCGACGTGACCGGTTTGGTTGATGTGGGTGACCTGAGTCAGGTATTGTCCGATCCGGCCGATGTGGTGTCGGTAATGGAGTCGATGAAGAAAATTAGTGACGCCAAACTTGACCGTGTTGATACCGGACTGGCCAACCAGGATTTAGAATTAAAACAGCGAATCAGTTGTGAATATCTAAAAAGTGCGGATGCTTACGAGAAGTTTGCGCGACAGCCTGGTGATCCGGATCCTCTTGACCCTTCTGCAGACGATCTTATTGTTGGCGACGCCGGTATCTTTACTCGGGATGAATTCAATTCAGACAATGAGTTTCAAAAAACGGCATCGATTATGAAAATGGTTGTCAATGGCTATGCCGCCGCGGGTACGATTACCATGGGCGGTTATGACTATCATACGGGCGATCGGGTGACAGGTGAACTACGAGACGAAAGAGCGGGTCGTTGTATTGGTGCCTGTTTAGAGTATGCTCAGCGGATCGGCGTGCCACTGATGGTCTACGTATTTAGTGATGGCTCCGTTGCAAGTAACGGCGCGCTCGACATGAATATGGCGATTCCAAAAGGTCAATGGACGGGAGATAATTCGTCCACCGCGGCATCATTCTTTTTAGTGTATAACCCTAATTCGCAGCCTGTGCTTAACAGTGCAGCAGGTCAAGATCAAGATCAACATCAACAGTTAGGCTGGATGCGGGCGGATGCGTCCGTTGAAACAGCAAGTGGTTATGCAATTGCTAACAGTGTTGAAACCTTGGCGGAGGCTGTCGTACTGAACTACATGGCTTTACACGATAACGTCGGGCTGTTTAATTCTTCGCAATCCATTATTTCGGATCTCAGTGATTTGGATAAATACATTGCCTTTGAACCGATTGTCAGTGGTACGCTTTGAATAATTTTAATGATTTAGAAGGAAGTAGCACATGTTAAAATGGAATCTGTGTTCCGTTTTATTTTTGATTCTTTTTTGGCAGGCATTAGGTCAGGATGTATTGGGTCAGGTGCTAGCAGGTCAGGAGCTAGTAGATGAATCGCCGAGTATTGAACACACCAAGAATGCCAATGCCCCGCAGTCGCTTAACAGTCAGGTGCAGGACTTAAAGCAGCAAGTGATCGAGCTCAATCGAGATCTATTTATTCTTGAGGAAGAGCTTCTTTTTCCGGCGAATACACAGATAGCCATCTTCGTATCGATGAACGTTGGTGAATTTTTCGAATTGGATGCGGTAAAAGTGAGTTTAGACAAAAAGGTCATCAGTAACTATCTGTACACCGACAAGCAAGTCAATGCATTACACCGTGGCGGCGTCCAACGTCTTTTTGTAGGGAACATGAAGTCTGGGGAACATGAATTAGTCGCGGTGTTTACCGGGAGTGGACCTCGCGATCGAGAATATAAGCGTGCCGTGACACTTCATTTCGAAAAGGGTAACGAGGCGAAAAATATTGAATTGAAAATTGTTGATTCCAATGCTACCCAGCAGCCGGAGTTTTTGACAAAAGAGTGGTAAATGCTAAATGAATTTGTCTTTTTTGACTCAATTACTTTTGACTAAAACCCGTTTGACTAAATCTCTGGTATTAGTTGGAGTCATCATAAGCACGTCAGTGAGTGTCGGCGAGGACATCAGGTCTCCTGTAAGCACAAAGAATAATGCTCCCGTAGAAGTACAAGATTTGCGCTATGGTGTAATGCTCTATCATTTTTTCCAACAATCCTACTTTGAATCCCTCACTGAAGCCTTAGTCGGCGAACAACGCAAAGATATGCCTCATCACCAACGGTCAGCAAAGCTCCTAAGAGGCGGTATCAGTCTTTCCTATGGTATGGGGAAGCAGGCAGAATCGATTTTTACCGAATTGCTAAATGGTTTAGATAATGGAAAGGAGCCCGACCAAACGCAAAGTTCGCAGAGAGAAAGAGCCTGGTTCTACTTGGCCAAACTATATTATTTGCGCTCAGACAATATCAAAGCGGCCAGGGCGTTAGGAAATATTGAGCCTGCGGGACCTGTGGGGCACACGGGGGCTCTCAGAGCTATAGGAACAGGTGACGAGTCGTTTGAGGCAAATACAAAAGGAAAATCCCGGTTTGATAAAGCTTTGCTTCCCGACGAGCTACAGCAAGAAAAAAATTATATGGCAGCCAATCTATTGCTCGATTCGAACCAGTTTGCGGAGGCAAATGAAACGATATCTCGATTGGACGAAACATCACCCTGGCTAGCCTATTATTATTTTAATCGGGGATCGCGCGAAACGACAGCAGGAGATTGGCAGCAAGGCGTTGAGTCTTTTCGCCAAATTCAGCAACTTGAACTTGGTGGAGAAGAGGGGAGAATTCTTAAGGACAAGTCCTATATTGGTTCTGGCTTTACTCACCTCGGTGCAGGTCAATATGAAAAAGCGATAGAAGATTTCCTAAAAGTAAGGTTGGAGAGTCCTTTGGTCGAAAAGGCACTACTAGGCTATGGTTGGGCCGCCGCACAAGAGAAAGATTTTCTGCGAGCGCTCGCACCATGGCAAGCCTTAAGTAAGCGATCATTAATGAGCTCGAGCGTACAGGAAAGCTTGTTAGCAATTCCCTATGCCTTTGAAAAACTAAAGGCAAATGCAGACGCTCTACAAAAATACCAGCGCGCTACTGAGCTATACGAAATCGAACTTGAAAAAGTGGCGCAAGCGATTAAAGTGTTCAAGAAAATGCCCTTGCTAGAAATGATAAGCCGTCACCATGGTAAAGAGGGCGAGTGGATCGGTGGCCACGACAACCTGCCCATCAACGATCAAGCTCCGTATCTATCCCACCTGATTGCTCAAAATCATTTCCAGTCGACAATCGATAATCTGAGAGACTTATTGACAATGCAGGCGTACTTGCAGAGGGCATCTACGCGAATAGCAGCCATGCAAGAAGTGTTAAACAGTCAGCGAGTAATACGGAAACACAGACTTAGCCAGGCACAAAGACAGCAATATCGAGAGCAGTACAAAAATTTGGAAAGTGCGAGAAATAGAATAGAAGTACAACAGACAATCGCTGAACAAGAGGCGGATGGTCGTCAACTTCTGAGTAAAAAGGAACTTGAACTGTGGGGGCTGGTTAGCAATTCTGGCTCAATTATTCGTCACTTAGAGCATCAAGGGCAGGATGTTGGCGTTGAGAAAAGCAAACTCGATTTTTTTAAGGGGCTGCTATTGTGGCAGGCCAATGAAGAGGATATCGGACGGCGCTGGCAGTTAAAACAACAACTGGCAACGGTTGAAAAGTCACTGTCAGAAACCCGTTTACGATTGGAACGATTGGATGACCTTAGTGTTGATTATTATGAAGGCAGGTTTTCCCTGCGTATTGCGAATTTGTCCCAACGGCTCAAAAGCCAGTCAGGCATTGTAGATGGAAGTATTGCCAGGACAGAAACTAAAATCCGGGATCTCGCAGTCACCGAACTGGAAAAACAAACCCGACATTTATCTTATTATCTCGCCCAGGCAAAATTGTCAGTGGCGCGTTTGCATGACTCCGCTAATGTGGAGTCGTTCTAATGGCAGCACAGAAGAGTCGAAGCCTATTGGGCAACAATTCGATAATGTATCTTCGGCGTGTGCTGATTCTGCTGTTGCTATTGGTCCTTTCCGCTTGTTCCTCATTTCTAACCAATATTCCCTTTGTTGCCTTTAGTAGTGACGATCGTCGGTCTGCCTCCCCAACGTTAGCAGACTTGAGTCAGGCCGCGATGCCTAATGTTTTAAAACCCTTGCCCACAATCGACTTGGAACAATTGATTGCCAGTTACCGGCAAGTATTAGATGTTACGGAAGATAAAGAAATACGTTTGCAGGTGATGCGCCGCCTGGCCGGTTTGGAAATGAAACGAGGCGAGAATAAATTATATGAACAGGAAGCGCTGGCAGGACAATTTGATCTGGCAATTCGGGCCTATTTGAAACTACTGCAAGATAGTCCGAACTACACCGAGAATGATCTTCTTCTCTACCAATTGTCTAAAGCCTATGACCTGGGTGGCCAGCTGGAAAAGTCGATGGTGGTATTAGACCAGCTAGTAGAAGACTACCCTCACTCTAAGCATTATGGTGAAGCGCAGTTTCGAAGAGCTGAATTACTCTTTAGTCGGCAACAATATCAAAGGGCTGAATTAGCCTACGCAGAAGTTATCGGGCGGGGAGAGCTGGATCCTTATTACCAAAACTCCTTGTATATGCATGGCTGGTCGCAATTTAAACAACAGCGTTTCCGTGCCGCGTTGAAATCGTTCTCGAAAGTATTGGATTTGAATATCGCTGCTGATGGCGATTTGGATAGTTTGAGTAGAGGGAACAGGGAGATAACCGAAGATACGCTTAAGGTGATGAGTATTGTTTTTTCTTACATTGATGGGCCTGCAACAATCACTCAGGTATTTAAGGCGTTTGGCGATCGCCCCTACATGCCGCTGCTTTACGAAAATCTAGGGAAACTCTATTTAAAGCAACAGCGTTTCCGGGATAGCGCAGAGGCCTATCGTGCTTATATAACACAAAATCCGACCGCAGTTAGGACGCCTGAATTCTACACAAAAGTCATCGAAGCGTTTACCTCCGGAGGATTTACTAAGGAGGTGTTGGAAGAGAAGAGAAATTTTATTACATTCTATGACTTTAGCGGTAAGAATTTTCGGACTGCAAAGAATGAGCAAAGAGAACGCATTCAGTCTCACTTAAAAACTTATATTCCCGAACTGGGGAAACATTATCACGCTATTGCTCAAGCAGCTGGCGCCGCCGGAAAAGTCATAAAAACGAATAAATTAGAGGCGAATGACGGCGAGAACTTAAAAAAGATAGCCAGGGAAGACTACGTAATCGCTGGCGATTATTATCAAAAATTCTTTAAACATTTTCCGAACAACAGCCAAACACCGGAAATGCGATACCTATTTGCTGAGAGTAGATTTTCCGCAGGCATATTCAGTGAATCAATAGACGCTTATGAAAGTGTAGCCTATCAGTCTGCTAGCAACCCGCGCAGCGCTGAAGCCGGATACGCGGCGATCGTTGCCTACGGCCGTTTACTAAAAGAGATACCATCGGATCTCACAGAGGACGCCACAAGATCATCGCAATACAGTCATTGGCTACGACGAAAAATTACTAGTCAATTGCAGTTTACCAATAGTTTCCCGAAAGAAGACCGTGCAGCTGCGGTGTTAGCAAAATCAACGGAAGAATTATTGGAAATTAAGGAGTATACAGAGGCTGTCGAGGCCGGAATGCAGTTAGTTACTAAATATCCAGACGCGGCAGAGAAGTTGATAAAAACGGGCTGGCTGGTTATTGGCCATAGTGAATTCGAACTACAGCATTTCAAAAAATCGGAGCACGCGTATCAACAAACGCTTTTATTGTCGGACAAAGCTGACCCTGAAATTATTGAACGAATGGCGGCAAGTGTATACAAACAAGCAGAGTTGGATTTGAAAGCCGATCGCTACGATCAAGCAGCGGAGCAATACTTGAGAGTGCACATTGTTGCGCCCAGCTCTGCAATTGGAATTATTGCTCAGTATGATGCCGCCAACGCCCTGTTGTCCGCTAAGAATTATTCGAAAGCTATCGTCGTGTTGAATGACTTCAGGTCTAAATATCCTCAAAATGTTTTGTCTGAAGATATTCCGGCTAAATTGATAATCGCTTATCAGCAAGATGAACAATGGACGCGGGCGGCAGATGAATTAACTCTCTTTTACGCAAACTCCAGCGATGATGCGACAAAAAAAGAGTCGCTATATCAGGCGGCCGAACTTTATCTAAAAGCGAATAACAAGACGCTAGCCATTGAACGTTTTCGTAGCTATGCGCACGCTTATCCTGATCCACTTGGCGCTGCAATGGAAGCGCGTTATCACTTAAGTGAGCTATATCGTGAAACGCAGCAAGCTGCCAAACGTCGTTTTTGGCTAAAAAAGATGATGCTTGAAAATAAGAAGGCGAAGTCTGAGCGTACAGGAAGATCAGATTATTTAGCCGCATTTTCTGCCAGTGTTTTAGCGAATGATGATTACCTTGAATTTAGAAAAATACCGCTAAATTTGCCATTAAAACTTAGTCTAATGAAAAAGAGAGTAGCGCTTACTAGAGTATTGGAGTCATATCGGCTGGTAAATAATTACGAAGTTGAAGAGTTTTCCACCATGGCGACTTATCGTATAGGTACCATCTACTGGCAGTTAAGTAGCGATTTAATGGCGTCTGATCGGCCAGTTAATCTCGATGAGCTTGCGATGGAGCAATACGAGTTGTTATTGGAAGAGCAAGCATTTCCCTTCGAAGAAAAAGCTATCGAAATACACGAGGCAAATGCGCAGCGAAGTTGGCATGGAATTTACGATGAGTGGGTCAAAAACAGTTTTTCAGAACTCAAAGAACTCATTCCTGCCAGGTATAATAAGCAAGAAAAAAGATGGGAGGACAATAATGAAATTCACTGAGCTTACTTCACTTATTTTGACTCTTATGGCCATCTTTTTGTTCAGCGCTTGTCAATTTATTCCCACTGAGAGTAGTCGAAACTCGCGACCGTTGGGCGAAAATAAAATTGAAACAGAGGGTAAGAAAGATCAAGTGTCCTTATCTACAGATGATAATCCTTATTTAGCCCAATCTGTAAAGGTAACTTCTGTGGCGCGGCATAGATTTGAATTAGCCAACAAAGCCTCTCGCAAAGAAGACTGGGTACAAGCTGAAAATCATCTATTATGGCTGACAAAAAATTACCCGGAGCTTTCAGGACCCTTTTTGAAACTGGCACTACTTTATAACGCAACTGAGCAGTTTGAAAAAGCAGAATCGAGTTTTGGGCATGCAATAGTCTCAAACGATAAAAATATCTATGCCTACAATCAATACGCTGTATTTTTGCGCGAGCGGGGCAAATTTATCGAGGCAGAAAAGTACTACCGTCAGGCGCTGAACATTTGGCCTGCCTATCCAGAGGGAAACTTAAACCTCGCTATTTTGTACGATCTATATATGGGTAGGCTGGAGCTGGCACTACAGCATTACAAAATATATCAATCCTTACTGCCGGAAACCAACCGTCAGATATCTGGCTGGATAATAGATACCCAGCGGCGGCTAGCGACGTCGCAAATAACGCGAGGAGATTGACCGTGCGAATACTAGTATCGACCATTATCGCTATTTCAGTGTTTAGTCTAATGCACGTATCAATGTCTGTTGGCGAGGAAGCGAGGGAGGCGAAAGTGGTTTTACGCAGTACCGTGGTTGGCAATCAAGAGCAACCAAAGGTGCTCTATATTGTTCCTTGGCAACGTGCTGGAAAGCTCCAGTTGAGCTATCAGCCCTTGCAGAGTCTAGTCGATGGCGTTTTTTCGAAAATAGAGAGAGAAGAATTCTTGAGACAACTGAAATACCGAGAGAAAATTGAGGATGGCCTGATAGACGCTCCGCAGTAAGGTATTTTAAAAAAGTGCTTGTCATCTTTTGGCTTGGGTTCACAGAAATTTCCACCAGAACGATTAACATCATCACCGAAAACTAAATGCATACGGCTGACTGGCCGAACTATAGATATAAGTAGGGAACTAACATGGACATTTTCGAAACTATTATTCGATTTTTTCAAACAGGCGGGGCGTTTATGTACCCGATTGCTGTGGTGCTTGCCTGTGGTCTGGCCATCGCGATTGAGCGCTATATTTATTTATCAGCGGCTAAAGCTTCCAACAGGAAAGCGTTTGACCAACTACTTCCTCCATTAAAAAAGCGTGACTTTCCTTCAGTGCTAAAACTGGCAAATGGATCCGGTGCGCCAGTGGGGCGTATTGTTGGCGCCGGCATCTCTAGAATGGGGCAAAGCAGACGCCGAGACGATATCGAGAATGCCATGGAAGAAGGTGTTATGGAAGCATTGCCGCGATTGGAAAAACGTACTCCCTATCTTGCTACGCTTGCCAATATAGCAACTTTGTTAGGTCTGCTGGGGACTATTATCGGCCTAATCGCGGCTTTTACGGCAGTGGCGAATGCCGATCCTACCGAAAAGGCTGCTTTGCTATCGCAGAGCATATCGGTGGCCATGAATACCACCGCGTTTGGCTTAATCTCAGCGATTCCACTTTTACTTTTCCATGCTCTGTTACAAACGAAAACTATCGAGATTGTCGATAGTCTGGAAATGGTTGGGGTCAAGGTGATCAATATACTAGCAGAGAGTTCCTCCAGTGCTAAGCCCAACGAAATAGCCTAATTATTCCTAAGTAAATGGTAGCTCGGAGTTTTACTTATGAGAAGAGTTAGGCGAAGCAAGAAGTTGCAAGAGGCTGAGTTAGATATTACTGCCTTTATGAACTTGATGATTGTATTGGTGCCCGTTTTGCTACTGGGCATGGTTTTTTCTCAAATTACGGTTTTGGATCTGAAGTTGCCCGATATTTCCGTCGACACTACCGACAATAAGGAAAATAAACTAATCGAACTAATAATACGTGAAGAAGCTATGTATGTTAATTATCCACAGGGTGTACTGTTAAAGCGAATACCCAAAGTAGCTGTCAGCGATGGAAATATTGATGAAGATACCCCAATGGCTGAAAAACATGACTTCAAGTTTTTGAGTTTAGTTCTGCAGGAACTGAAACGCCAACTCGGTGAAAAGAATGTTAAGAAGCGTTCGATCAGTATTTTGTCAGATGCTGATACGCATTATCAAACGATTGTTAGTGCTATGGATACCGTGCGCTCTTACAAAGCGGTTATTGCTACATCGGTAGTGGACGCCGAGTTGTTTCCCGAGGTTTCTTTGGGAGATTCCCCAGAAACATCACCCGCGTCCGATGGGAGTGATTCATGAAGTCATCGCTCCGGGCAAAACGAATGGCGCGTAATCATCGCCTGAAAGCACAAGGTGTCAAACTGAACCTTACTTCCTTGATGGATATATTTACGATTTTGGTGTTTTTTTTGATGATTAATAGCGGCGATATTGAGGTTTTACAATCTGACAAGAATATTAAGCTGCCTGACTCGTTATCAGCCCAAAAGCCAGATTTAACGTTACTGGTCAAAATTAGTGAAACTGATGTAATTATCCAAGGCCAGGCGGTGGCCACTATAAAGGACGTTTTGTCTGGGGAAAACGACGCAATCGCCTCTCTGGAGAATGCGTTACAGTCTGTAGCGGAAAGAAAGCCTCTGCTCAACGACTTGGAAAAGGAAAAGGGAAGAGCTGTTACGATTATGGGCGGCCAGCAGGTTCCTTATAAATTATTGAAATTGGTCATGGCCGCCTGTGCACAAACAGACTATCGCGATATTTCTCTGGCGGTAAATGCACTGCCTGGCAGTGACGAAAAGGCATTTATCGAGGCTAATCGTTCACCGCAGTCTGTAGGAAGTAGCTCGTGACAACAATGGCATTGACTCCTGAATTACTGTTACCCTGGACCTCAAGTGAACAGGACAATACCAGGTTTCGGAAAATACTGCGTAATAGTTTGTTTGTATTGGCTCTGCTTGCCATTGGCATTCCATTTATATCTGTTCCAGAAATTAATCGACAGCCGCGAGAAGTTTTACCGCCACAATTAGCAACGATTAATCTGGAAAAGAAGCAATTGCCTAAGCCGATAGTGATAAAGTCTGAACAAAAGCCTGCTGAAATAGCCAAACATAAACCTGTTGAGAAGAAACGGGTCATTCCGAAACCAACAGTTATCCCCGAACCGAAATTCGTTGAGATTCCAATAAAGGCGAAACCTGAGCCAAAGCGAGTTGATCTCATTAAAAAAGCAAAGGATACCGCTGCCGTAGCAGGGCTTTTGGTTTTTCAGGATGATTTAGCGGAAATGAGGGATAGCATCGATGTAGAGGTTTTATCTAAACAAAGCTTAAGTCGCGGAGAGGCTACAGCGACTAAGCTAGAGCGTTCCATCATTAGCTCGAAGGCGAAGTCCATCAGCGGAGGGATTCAAGTTGCTGCGCTTAGCCGAAATACTGACGGTACCGCCTTGTCAGGTAAACAAGATACCAAAGTGGCAAGTTCGATTGCTGGATTAGCGAATATCCAGAGCAGTTCGTCAGCCTCGGTTTCAGTTGGTGGTCGAAGCGATCAATCGGTGCGTCGAGAAATGGACAAAAATAAAGGCGCAATCTTTGCGATCTATCATCGCGCGCTAAGAAGAGACCCCGCGTTACAAGGAAAGTATGTATTTGAAATGCTAATCGATCCGGATGGTTCGATTTCTGAGATTAAGCTATTATCCAGTGAGTTAGCCAATGCCGGTCTTGAACGAAAAATCCTGTCGCGGGTAAGACTCATTCGTTTTGACGTAGAAAACGTTATCAAAACCCGGGTGAATTATTCTTTTGATTTTCTTCCGTACTAGTTGTTAGTGTTTTTTAGATTTCTCTCGCCGGTACCGATACCGATACGGTTTGATATTCCAGATCATTCCGTTTTTATCGTGTCTATACACGGTGTCCACAAATCCTCTACTGCAGCCCTCAAAGTGTCGAGAGAAATCTATTCATTGCAACTTTTCAATTTTCCCCAAAGGACTTGAAATTTTCTCAATTGCTGTTGAATAATGCTCATCTAAACGAGACTCAATTGGCGCGACAGCGTCTTTCAATATGACAACAATGGTGAGAAGATTTGGATAGGCAATTTGGCAGGTAGTCTATGAATAAAAATCAAGTCACAGTGCTGGATGCAGGCATGGGTAAAACGTTGGCCATGCGCGGAGTAGATATTCCCGGTACCATTTGGTCCGCTAATGCATTGATCGTTGCTCCGGATATTGTTGTCGATGTTCATAAAGAAAACATCGCTGCCGGGGCTCGCGTGATTACCACCAACAGTTACGGAATTATCCGCAGCGATCTAGCCAAAGAGAATATCGAAGATCAATTTTTGGCGCTCAATAAAAAAGCGGGAGAGTTGGCTAAACAGGCCGTTCAGGGTTCCGGTGCTAACGTAGAGATCGCCGGCAGCCTTCCGCCGCTAAATGGTAGTTATCGTCCCGATCTCGTACTAGATCGAGCGGCGATTGAGCCGCTCTATATCGAACAAGTGAAACTGCTCGCGCCCTATGTAGACTTCTTTATATGCGAAACAATGTCCGCGATTACCGAAGCGGTTGCCGCTGCCGCGGCTGTTGCAAAAGTTGGTAAGCGGGCATTGGTGGCGATTACCCTTGACGATGATAAAAAGGGTTGTCTACGCAGTGGAGAAACGATTGAAGAGGCTCTGGAACAACTGAAACCCTTTAATCCGTTAGGCGTATTGGCTAATTGTTGTCTGCCAGAACGTATTAGTGATGCTATGCCTATATTGGCTTCGGCGGGGCTGGATTTTACCGGTGGTTATGCCAATGCTTTTTCGCGAGTACCGAAAGACTGGTTACTTGATGGTATTAAGGAAAACGATCGTAAGCTGGAATTACGACGTGATCTTGAGCCTTTAGCGTATGCACAATTTGTGGCGCAATGGGTTAAGCAAGGCGCTAACGTGGTTGGCGGCTGTTGCGGAACAACCGCGGAACATACGCAGGCAATAACTGATTTCCTCGCCGTGAAAAAGTCCTAATCTTAAGCTTTTTCTGCCATTTCTAAAATATCATGACCCGGGTTACTCTGTGATGATGGAACATGTGTATGGACATGCGTTGCTGGAAAGTCATTGAACCCTGTGTTTTACGTTACCAGCAGCAGTGTAGTGCCAAGTGCGAGGCTATATCAATTTAATCGCTGCCCGAGCAATGAGCAAACGTTGCTAAGCCTGGTTCTGAGCTGCCCTTTGTCGCCATATCGGTTTCACAATAAATCCGCGTGACATCTCATCGCCTGACTCATCCACTAATGCGACATGTGTTGCTTGTTCTATGCTGGGTGAATGCAAGAATTCCCGAAGCCGTGGCAAATCCATTACCAGCAGCGGGTCGTTTTTTGTTATTGGTGATAACCAGTGTTGTTTTTCAAGATAAACTATTCGCTTGAAATCATTGTCGGGAATGTCCGCTTCGTCAATCCACCAGCCTTTTTCATGATGGCTGTTTATCACATCAGGCACTTCAAATTCGCCACTGAGGTATTGCTGCCAAGGGAAAAATAGTCGTCCCTTAATGATGCATCTGACGGTCGAAACTTTTAGTTTCAGTGCCTCGAGTGCTTGTTTACCAAATGGATTGCCTGCCAGCTTTAACTGGTGATTAGACAAATGATTATATTTCAGATCAAATCGATCAGTAGTGTTGGGTCCGTGCCAGTGGTTTGCGTTACGTGTGTTCGGTAGTCCGAGGTAAAATTTAATAGCGACTTCCCAATGTTCGACCTGCCCGAGATGACTAAGCAGAAAATCGAATTCACCGACGGTGCGTTTTTTGTCGAAGACCTGATAGTTTGCTTGAATGAGAGAAAACTCGTCGTCTTGTCGTAGCCAGCATATAAGTAGCTCTTCAAAATGTTTGCCGAGTCGAAAGTGATGAGAGTGACGGGGCTGTGGAAAATTGCTTATCTGCTCGCTTACGTGAATTGACTTGAACCAGTTGTCGTCAGGCCATATGACCGAGCTATTCTCATTATGGACTAACCCGGGGCTGTTGATGCACCAGTCCAGATCTGCTTTATGTCTTGATTGAGATAACAAAAAGATCTCCAATAGCTGAGTTTCTGGAGGCTGTATAGAAGCTCATACGTGTGGCGTAGCAGAACAGGTTTCTTGGTATAATTGGGGTTCAGTTTCCCAACTAAATGTCGTTAATCTCTCAATATATTCCCCGGACATCACTATGTTATAACAATGTTTTTGATTCATCCACAGTAAGGAATTTCTTGGCAGTGTACAGTGCTCCAAAATCTCGACAGATCTATTGATCGCAGCCAATAATAATTAAGGGATCAACTGAAGGCGCGTCGGTCTTTCTCGTCGTTTTGTTTTCGGTCGCAATGTTGCTCGAAGGATAAATGCAAGGTTGAGCTCACTTTAGTCAGCTCAACAATCTAAAATATCCCTAAATGTATACTAAAAGAAGCGGTCGAAAGGTACTCGTTCGCAATAGTTTTTTAGTTTCTTGTTTTTTAGTTCTGGACAAAAAGTACCGAATAGTTGATGTAAAACAAAAGCATTCTGGAATACCTAGTTCAGCTTCAAAATTCGTTGGCAGGAGTGGCTGATTAGTGTCCAGAAATCAAGGGATGGTATTATGAATTTGTTATGCATAAAAAAGCCCCGATATGTATCGAGGCAATAACTGCAGGAATGTCTTAAAGAGACAGGGATATTTTAGCTGTTTGCCATACGATCTTTATAAGAGCGAACCGCAACATTGAATTCTTTACCGATTTTCTTCATCGATTTAACCATACGGTTATGCTTTTTGTCGTTTGATACACA
>ENA-OSET01000108-OSET01000108.1-sediment-metagenome-genome-assembly--contig:-NODE-108-length-92291-cov-6.754473_pt1 | contig 92291 bp, 84 predicted proteins | sample MGYA00237882_ERZ534229 | MGnify/ENA primary metagenome ERZ534229 (study PRJEB26408, sample SAMN06266212) | sediment metagenome | isolation source: Hudson Canyon methane seep mesocosm | place: USA:Hudson... | reverse complement strand
CCCAAACTATATAAAGTGATTACTTCAAACTGTGGCAGTACAGCATTCCAAAAGAAGCTGAATAAAGCCATCACAAGCACGTACCACCAGAAGCCGGTGTGAAGATAGAATGCCAGAAAAAAAAGTAGTGTTAAAAGGGTACCATACCTTACCAATTCAAGACGTTTACCATAGTGGTCTCCCACCCAAGCCCATACGTTGGGAGCAAGCACTTTAGTTACCATCAATATCGAAGTAATTTGTGCAATTTCAATTAAGTTGAAACCGGTGTCTTCAAGATATAAACCCCAGTACGGAGCGAAGCCACCTAATAAGGCAAAATAAAAGAAGTAAAAAGAGGATAATTTAAAGTAGAGTGACATGATCTTAGCCTCCCCCTTCGGAAAGGGAGGCTCTTTTCAGCGCTTTATTCAGCACCTATTCAGACAGAACGGGGAATAACAGGTGTCGCACAATGAACATCCGCATTCTGGCCACGATTTCGCATAAAGTGATCCATTAAAACTAAAGCCATCATCGCTTCTGCTATAGGTGTAGCACGAATACCCACACAAGGGTCATGTCGGCCGTGAGTTGATACTTCAATCGGATTACCGTTAATGTCAATGCTTTTACCTGCTAGGTGCAAGCTTGATGTAGGTTTTAATGCAAGGCTAGCAACAATATCCTGCCCCGTGCTAATCCCCCCCAAAATGCCACCAGCATGATTAGATAAAAACCCCTCTGGGGTCATTTCATCTCTGTGTTCCGTCCCTTTCTGGGCAACGGAGTCAAAACCGGCGCCAATTTCTATGCCTTTAACTGCATTAATACTCATCAATGCATGCGCTAATTCAGCGTCTAAACGATCAAATATTGGCTCACCTAAGCCTGGAGGCACATTACTCGCAACCACCACGATTTTTGCACCAACAGAATTGCCTTCTTTATTTAACGCTTTCATATAAGTTTCCATTTCTGGAACCTTATCAACATCAGGGCAGAAAAAGGGGTTATTACCCACTTCATCCCAATCAACTTTATCAATCTTTATTGGACCAAGCTGTGATAAGTAGCCTTTTATTTCTATACCAAAACGCGTTTTAAGGAATTTTTTTGCAATCCCTCCTGCTGCGACCCGCATTGCAGTTTCTCTTGCAGATGAGCGACCGCCACCACGGTAGTCTCGTGTGCCATACTTTTGCATGTAGGTGTAATCAGCATGAGCGGGTCTAAAGGTATCTTTAATATTAGAATAATCTTTAGATCGCTGATCGGTATTCTCAATAACAAGACCAATAGGCGTACCAGTCGTTTTCCCTTCAAACACACCAGATAAGATTTTTACCTGATCAGCCTCTTTGCGCTGAGTTGTATATCGAGAGGTACCAGGCTTTCTTCTATCAAGGTCACGTTGAAGGTCTTCTTCACTCAACTCCAGACCTGGAGGGCAGCCATCAACAATACAACCTAAAGCCAAGCCGTGACTTTCTCCAAAGGTTGTTACGCTAAATAATTTTCCAAATGTATTACCAGACATAGTATTCGTTCTTTTTCATAATTAAGTTTTTGGTTTAAGCTTTGTATTAACCCTTAAAAAAACCTTGATATTGATCTAGCTCTGCCGCGCTGATAATAAATACACCATGGCCACCAAACTCAAATTCTATCCAGGTAAAAGGAATTTCAGGGTAAGCGTCATCCAATGCATCACAGCTGTTTCCAGTTTCAACAATTAACAGGCCATCATCAGTCATATATTGTCGTGCATCTTTAAGTATACGGTGAACAATATCCAGCCCGTCAATACCTGCAGCCAAGCCCATCTTTGGCTCTTGATGAAATTCTTCCGGCATTTCTGAAATATCTTTAGCATCAACATAAGGAGGATTAGAAACAATCAGTTGATACTTTTTACTTACATTTTGGAATAAATCAGACTGAATTAAGTGTACTCGGTCTTCTACTCCGTGTTTCTTTATATTAATGGCTGCAACTTCAAGAGCCTCTTCTGAGAGGTCTACCAAGTCAATATTTGCTTCAGGAAATATCATACCCGATGCAATACCAATACAACCGCTACCCGTGCAGAGATCCAGGATTCGAGCAGGCTCCTGGGCCAACCAAGGCTCAAATTCGTTGTCGATAAGCTCTGCGATAGGCGAACGAGGTACCAGTACACGCTCGTCGACAAAATAAGGCTGGCCACAGAACCAAGCCTCGTTGGTAATGTAGGCCGCAGGAATTCGCTCGCTGATACGGCGCGAGAGAACATCAATAACCGCTTTGCGCTCACATAGGCTAAGGCGTCCGTCCAATACTTCACGGCCACTATCTTGGGGCAAATGCAAGGCAAAGAGAACAAGCTGAACAGCTTCGTCCCAGGCATTGTCGGTACCATGTCCCATAAAGAGTCCCGCCTCGCCAAAGCGGCTGGCACCCCAACGAATATAGTCTCTGACGCTAATAAGTTCGCTCAGAAGTGCTTCACGTCGTTCAATCACTGCTTAATCACCCTTAAATTGAGACCGCCATTGTACTGGCCTGCCGCGTGAATAACACCCAAAAAAAGCTTTACCTGCCTCTCATCATATCGTAACTTACTGCGCCTTTAGCGTAGTTTAGCCACAACCAAACACGGAAAACCCATGAAAGAGCAGTTTGCCAAAATCCTTGAAGCCATCGGCGAAGATCTGGAGCGCCCCGGCTTGCTCGATACCCCCGCCCGCGCGGCCAAAGCGATGAGCTTTCTGACCCAAGGCTACCAACAAGATCTGGACACTGTGGTCAATGGTGCCTTGTTCCCCTCTGATTCGAGCGAAATGATCATCGTTAAGGATATTGAGCTCTATTCGATGTGTGAGCACCATATGTTGCCCTTTATTGGCAAGGCACACGTTGCCTATATTCCAACGGGTAAGGTCTTGGGCTTGTCGAAGATAGCGCGTATTGTGGATATGTTTGCACGCCGACTACAGATTCAAGAACAATTAACGGTGCAAGTTGCAGAAACGATTCGCGATGTAACGGGTGCGGCGGGTGTCGGCGTGATTATAGAAGCCAAACACATGTGTATGATGATGCGCGGCGTGCAAAAGCAAAATTCATCGATGATCACCTCAGTAATGTTGGGCTCTATGCGCACATCTGATGCTACTCGTAACGAGTTCCTTCGCTTAATTGGTAAATAAATTTTTAGTTGATGAAATCCATGCCAACAACTATTGGCATGGATTTCCCATACGTTACTGCCTGAGACATAAAGCTCTCTATGCTGGTGCAGTCAAGGTTAAATAATCAGGACTTGACCGAAGATTGACTATTGCGTTGCACTTTTAAAGGGCATAAACACGTTACATTAAAGAGAAAGTCACTATGTTTAAAAAAAACACCATTCATTTTTTTGTTCTTTTTAGTTACTTGCTATTTGCCCACACTGCTTATGCAAAAAATACTCATGCCTATGGGCCAAAAGAATTTTCGGTAGAAAATAAATGGACCGCTATTGTTGCCGCCTATGCCCCAGAAATTAAAGCCATTGATCAAGCATTCAGTCAACTTGCAGATGCTCAGATCACTCAAACGCTAACCATCAAGGGAGTCAAATACCAACTGGGTTCATACAAGGGAGAGCCAGTGGTGATATTTACCACAGGTATAAGCGTACCTAATGCGGCTATGACGATGCAGATGGCATTGGATTATTTTCCAATTGACCGAGTAGTCATGATGGGTATTGCTGGTGCCGTCAATCCCGATTTTCAACCAGGAGACATTGCTGTACCAGAACGCTGGTATTTCCACGATGAATCCGTGTATGTGAATCCTGATCCCAAAAGAGCCGGCAGCTTTGTATTGCCTGATTATTACGAAAATGCACAGAAGAAATACAAAGAAAGACGCAAACAAGATCCCCATTCGCCCGCGTATGAGAACTTTGGCTATATTCACCCAGAAGAAATGACAATAGTTAAACAGGGCTGGGATAAACCTAGACAAATGCCCTATTTCACAGCTACAACTGAATTAATCGAACTGGCTAAAAAAGCCGTTAAAGCCGTCAGCCCAATCAATATGCCTTCAGGCAACCCCATCCAAATCAAAGTAGGCGGAAATGGCGTAACAGGTTCGGTGTTTCTTGATAACGCTCAGTACCGCAATTGGTTACAGCGGGTTTACAATGCTCAAGTGACTGAAATGGAATCTGCTGCGGTGGGCCAAGTCTGTTTTATCAACGACGTAGACTGGGTAATAATTCGTTCAATTAGTGATTTAGCAGGCGGCCAACACGGCAAAAATGTTGAAAATGTATTTGATGGCATTGCGTCTGGAACAGGCACAAAATTGATGATTGGTTTACTCGACCAAATTGTTATTGCGCAAAAGGCTCAGTAGCATTTTTAAATAGGTACGTGGGCATTTACCGCTGCATATTATTAAACAATTCTAATGATTTAAAAAAGCTGAGCAAAAGCTCAGCTTTTTAATCAAAATTAAACGCTTAGGATTCGTAGTAAATAAGCTGTCTCAGGTCAAATACAGACATTTCATCGGCTCAGACCTCATTTATTTCTACTCAAAAATAATCTTTATACTTTTTATAAACTTTCTTTTTTTCACCAAATACTTCTAGTAAATCTAAGTTTAAGAAGACCCCCCCATTTTTATCTTTTCGATGAACATAACCAATACTGTATTTATTTTTAATGTGAAGTGTGAAGCCGTGTCCGACAGCGCTAGTTTCAGCTCTGTCGTTATAAATACTAGTAAACGAAAATCCAATACCCTCTTTCCACCAATTCATACCTACCCATTCCAAAGCGACACTTACTTGGTCTCTATTACCTTTTTCTAATTCCTTTACATGCTCATAAACAAGACTAGGACGTAACAAAAACCACTGCGTGGTAGGTGGCCCAGTTAAGTCAGCACCATTAAATTTATCGGATTGAATAACAGTGGTGAACCAAACATCTAAAGGGGTTTGGTATCGCGCCTCTTTAATAAAGGATTTCCAGTCACTTTGAAGTTGACCTAATAGTTTTCCATTATTTTCTAAAAGTTCTGAATTGAGTAATGAGAAGGCTGGCTTAATGGCATTATTTAAACTGTCAATCGCATTTTGGCAATCAATATCCTTGTTTGAGGTTTTACAGGATTTTTTTTGTTCTCTGTCAATTTTCATTTCAAGGTAGTTTTGCGAATGCGGTGTGAGATTGACCCTAAAGTTAAAACGGTCTTTACCTACCCCTGGCCCTAGATCATTCATACCAAATAATATGGGATTTAAATAATCAAACGTCGCCTTATAATTTCTAAGCTGCTCTTCCCATAATTGAGCAATATTACTTACTCCAGTAAATATCTCTTCAGGGAATGTATTTTTAATATCTGCATTAGCAAAAACTGCATAATCAGTTAACGCGTTTTCAAAAGAGCTTATTTCTTCGTCGGTGATTTGTAATACGTTTTTACACAGCGTTGGACCTAAAGCTTTCGCTAAATTTTGTAATGAATTATGTTGAGTTGGGTAGTTATCAAAATAATTTTTGTCATACTCACATCTCAACTTGATATCATTTTCGTCTGCATGGCTAGTACTGACCACTAATAAGGCCAGTGCCACTAAAAGATACTTTTTCATATTGGTTTTCCTTAACGTTTAAGCTTGGTCCATCATGTCTGTTATTTTTTCTTGGAATGAATCTGCGGCTTCTACAATAGCCAAAATAGCTTTGAATTTATCCATCGGTTCATTTTGTTGATGCAGATTATCAAAAGTGGCTTTAAGTTGTTTGTAACTATAATTGATACTAGTTGAGGCATGCTTAGTAGTACCTTGCGCGTATTGTTCGTCGGTAACAGATATATTTAGCACGTTAGATAAAAAAGCCTCTGCGACTATCGGGGCTTCCATATACTCCTTAAGATCATGAGTATCTATTTCTCTGACAGTTTTAACAGTAATATGCCTGCCACTTTGGTTTATCGGTCGTTTATATTCTTTAAACCAAGTAAAGGGGTCAAATTCATTTTTTATGTTATAAAATTCGCTTGTACATCCATCACTGTCGCAACTTACGATGGATTCATTTGGGTCGGCGATATCATTTAATAGATTAACGAGCCTACTTACGTTGGCGACTGTCCAAATAGAATCAATCTTAAAGCGGTCGACATCTAAGTGAGGAACTTTTGAGGTTATATCGGTATCTTTTCTAAACAGTTTTGCAAGAGTGTCATGTAACACTGCAGTACCTAAACTATGCGCTACTATATGAAGCTTTCTATTGCCTTGCTCTCGCTCAATCATTAAGTCATTTATTTTTTTTGCGAGATCTACACGAATGTTTTCGCCCCAAAACATTAAACCGTAATAAATCACATCCAGCCAATGAGTGTTGAAAAACTTATCTTCATCTGCTTCAGAAAAAAACTCTACTAACTCTGAGGCTGCTTTTTCACCCAGTCCACGACCTTTTAGAAGCGATAAATGGTCAACTAATTCTCCCGCTTTTTTAGCATCCTTAAGTCTGATTTCATCAAGAAAGTCAGAGTAATTAAATTGAAAAAATTCAACTTTATCGTTGACGTCAAAATCTGATAATCCAAAGTTTTTAGCTGCTTGATTTAACCCATCAGCAATAGCTTTCTTTGTTTCACCAGGTTTATGCGTACCAATTCCATGTATTACTAAAACCATTGGTTTATTCATATGAGTAATTCCTTCTCTGTCGAATTTGTATAAAAAGTAAACTCGTCATTTATAACATAGTTAATATTACTTGGCTGCTCTAAAGCAACCCCGTCCTGTAACAGAGCAATAAGATTTGATACCAAATTTATTCGGAGCCCGCTATTGGTGTTTCGTTATTTATAACGAAAAGTGAAGAGGCAACTGCCTATTGTGGTAAATGTAGCAAAGGCCCCCTAAAGTTGTTTGCACTGTGTCCACAAATGTTTGTACTTTTCGGTCAATCTTTAAAACAAACAGTGCTCTGCGTTGTGGGGCGGGAAGATTTTGACAAATTTGCCTTTTTTTATTTAAGTGACTAAACATCATTAGGTAGCTAGTGGAAACTTAATGCTTGGAATAATAGGAGCTGTATGTCTGTTGGTAGCTCTAAGCTGAACTTCGGCTAAGTGCCATTACCTGCCGTTGGTGAACCACTTACTTAACGATTACAAATAGCAGGTAGTGAGGATTTACAAGCTATTACACGTCATTCCCGCGAAGGCGGGAACCTCCTGTTAATTCCCGTAACTTCAATTGAGATCGCTTAAAAACACCACAACAGAATCATAATCCCACTAACTTTTAAGATGATGAAAACAAGGTGTTTAGAAATTTTTCAGTTGTTATTGGGGGTTACCGCCTTCGCGGGAATGACGGAGAATAGACGAGAGGTTGTCACCGTCTGCGCTCTCAGTATAGGCGATTGTCACCGTTACTTAATCGTTTGACTATAATTCGCTCTTAACAGACATCCAACACAAACAAAAAAGCCCTCTTCAAAGAGGGCTTTCATCAAACATATTATTTACTGGGAACAACTTAACGCTCTACCACTGCATTGTGATAAACGTGTTGCACGTCGTCACAGTCTTCCAACATATCCATAAATTTGTCAAAAGTCGCTACATCATCGCCACTCACAATAGACTCAGTTTGTGGGATAAAAGTAATTTCTTCAGCTTCAAATTCAATCTCAGGGTTATTTTCAGTTAGGGCGGTGCGAGTATTATTAAATTCAGTATGTGGTGCATATACGGTTACTACGCCGTCCTCTCCCTCAACTTCGGTGACATCAACATCAGCTTCCATCAAAGTTTCTAATACTGCATCTTCATCATCACCTTTAAATGCGAATACCGCTTGGTGATCAAACATATGCCCTACTGTTCCCTCAACACCTAACTTAGCGCCGGTTTTAGTAAAACAATTACGCACATCCGTTATAGTACGGTTGTTGTTGTCGGTTAAACAGTCAACAATCACCATACAGCCACCTGGGCCAAATCCTTCATAACGAGCTGGCACATAGTCTTCACCCGCGCCTCCCGCTGCTTTATCAATGGCTTTATCAATGACATGACTGGGGACTTGATCTTTTTTAGCTTTTTCGATCAGTCTGCGCAGAGCTAGATTTGCCTGAGGATCTGTACCTCCATTTTTGGCAACCACATAAATTTCTTTGCCGTACTTAGAATAGACTTTAGTTTTTGCTCCAGCAGTTTTTGCCATGGAGATTTTACGTACTTCAAACTTTCTTCCCATTGAGTTTTTCTCTTCTAATAATGTCGAGCAACCGGCTCGATTAGATTTAATGTACAGGATTTTACCGATATTCTAAGTAGATAACAAAACCCATTCGATTCTAAGGTCTTTGCTTTCTCAAATGACCTAAATAGGTTTATTTAAGGAATGTGCTGTGATGCAAGGTAATCATGAGACTGCATTTCTTTTAGCCTACTTAAACAGCGCCTAAATTCAAAATTAAGTTGGCCTTCAGTATAAAGTGTTTCCATCGACACCTCCGCTGACATAATCAATTTCACATTGCGTTCATAAAACTCATCTACCATAGCAATAAAACGCCGTGCGATGTCATCTGTTGCCTGCCCCATTTGTTCTACGTTGGCAATGAGTACAGTGTGATAGAGGCGACTTAATTCCATATAATCACTCTGGCTACGAGGGCCATCGCAAATCGCGCGAAACTCGAACATGACAACGCCATCAGCATAATGCAAGGTTGGGATCATCCGACCTTCGACTTCTATTTCTTGATTGTTGGTGCCCAGCTCTGGGGCCAGTTGTGCAAAATATTTATCTAAATTTTGAATGGCTTTCTCATCTAATGGGTAATGAAAAATTTCTGCCTGCTCTAAAGTTCTAAGTCGGTAATCTACGCCACTGTCTACATTGACAATACGCGTATTTACATTGATTAATTCAATCGCTGGTAAAAACCGTGCTCGTTGTAAACCATTACGATAAAGGTCGTCAGGTATTATATTTGAAGTAGCAACTAACACGATACCGTGGCCAAAAAGCTCTTCCATTAAGGTGCCTAAAATCATTGCATCGGTAATGTCAGAGACAAAAAACTCATCAAAACAAATCACTCTTGTTTCTTTGGCGAATGTTTTAGCGATTGTTACTAGCGGATCTGGTTGACCTTCTAGGACTTTCAATTCTTGATGCACTCTGTGCATAAAGCGGTGGAAATGAACACGCATCTTTCTTTCAAAAGGCAAACACTCATAAAAAGTGTCAACTAAATAGGTTTTCCCACGCCCTACTCCACCCCAAAAATATAATCCTTGGATACTAGGTTTACGCATCCCTTTACCGAACGTACTCTGTAGCTTAATTCGCCACGTCAGTTTTTGCTCGGGATGGGTTAATTCGTCATACAGACGCTGTAATTCCTTTACCGCATTTTCTTGGGCGGCATCATATAGAAATTCAGGATCTTGTAAATCATTTTGATATTTTTGCCATGGCGTAAACTCAATCATTCTTTGCTGCTGTTCCTTTGACTAATGTGTGTTTTTAACACTTGAATACAAATAAAATGACCGAATTGAAAATGCTGAGCGTATAATAACGCATATTGCAGGCTTGCTCATGTTCATTACGCTATAAATTATTAAATAGTAACGGTGTAGATGAGTAGATATCAGTTTAGAAATAGGAGTGGTTATGGATTGGTTAGTAGGGTTATTGTTATTGCTTGTTGGCGGAATCATTGGCTTTTTTGTTGCTAAATATTTCAGTACAGAGAAACAAAGTACACCGGATGAAGCGGCAAAAGAGCAAACAATTCAAGAATTAATGAATCAACAGGCGACTATGCATGTGCAAGAAACTAAACAAATTGCAGACAGTTTAATTGCTCAATCAGCCTCATTAAAACAGCAGATTGAAAGTTATGAACAGCTACTAATCAGCCAGCAGGCCATGCCAGATGGTAGCTCACTGAATTATTTCGGTGAACACACTACGGCTTATTTACGTAATAAAAGTGCGAAACCATCTCGGGTAAAATCGAATGCAGATATACAACCATTAGATTTTTCTTCGCAAAGTTCTGGACTGTTCTCAGGTCAAGAAGAGGCCCAAGTTAAAGAAACCAAGTAATGAACTTTCTCAGTTTTTAGATAGTCTTTGTATTGTTTTTAAATATTGATGTTGGAGATGATAATCGATGAATAAAATAGTTAATCGTTTTTTTGTAGCATGTTGCATCGTTGTGGCAAGTATGTCGGTCACTTTAGTGTCTAACGCTGCTTTACCTTTCTTCTCAAATGATAAAGGTGAGGTACCTAGCCTTGCTCCGATGTTAGATAAAGCCACGCCTGCAATTGTCAGCATTTCAGTTGAAGGTACCCAAGTATCACGTCAACGTGTACCCGAAATGTTTAAACATTTCTTTGGAGGTACAGATGAACAAGTACAAGAAAGGCCTTTTAAAGGGTTAGGTTCGGGTGTCATTATCGATGCCAAAAAAGGATACGTGGTAACGAATAATCACGTTGTAGACAACGCCGATGAAATTACAGTTAAGCTAACCGACGGTCGCGAATTCAAAGCCAAAAAATTAGGTGCTGATGAACAAAGTGATATTGCACTGCTAAAAATAGATCCAGATGCATTAACCTCTATGCCTTTGGCAGATTCTGACGAGTTAAGAGTAGGTGACTTTGTTGTCGCTATTGGCAACCCTTTTGGTCTGAATCAAACAGTTACCTCAGGCATTGTTAGCGCGCTTGGACGCTCTGGTTTAAATATAGGTGGATACGAAAACTTTATTCAAACTGATGCTGCGATTAACCGAGGGAATTCAGGTGGAGCTTTAGTCAGCCTTCGTGGAGAATTAGTAGGGATTAACACGGCTATTTTTGGACCTAACGGCGGAAATGTCGGTATTGGTTTTGCTATACCCAGCAATATGATGAAAAGTTTGGTCGATCAGATTATTGAATTTGGTGAAGTCCGCCGTGGTTTACTCGGCATTATGGGTCAAGACATTGATTCTGGCTTAGCTGATGCGATGAACCTAGATGTCAACCAAGGCGCATTTGTAAGTGAAGTATCGCCAGACTCTGCAGCGGAAAAAGGCGGCATTCAAGCGGGTGATATCATTACCCAAATTGACGGCAGATCAGTTGCTAGCTTCCAAGAGCTAAGAGCAAAAGTAGCTAGCAGAGGTGCCGGCGCTAAACTTGAATTGACAGTTTTACGTAAAGGCAAACGTGAAAAAGTAAATGTAGTACTCGGTGATGCTACCCAAAATGTAGTGGTTGCCAAAGAATTACACCCTGCTTTAGAAGGTGCAACCTTAACTAACGGCATAACTCAACAAGGCGATAAAGGCATAGTCGTTTCAGAGCTTGAATCACGCTCCCCTGCTAATCGGATTGGCTTACAAGATGGGGACGTTATAATCGGTATTAACCGTAAGAAAGTGGATACTGTTTTGCAATTACGCACAGAGCTAGAAGAGGCAAAAGGAGTCATCGCGCTAAATGTTAAACGTGGTATTTCCTCTTTATATTTGGTAATCCGTCAATAAAAACTGACCATTGATAGCAGCACTAAACACTAGTGCTGCTATCAACTCCCTGATTTCAATGCTATTATTCAAATCATCTGATGTAAAAATACTTAATTACTGCTTGTGCTAAAAACCTTATCTTTTTTACTAAAATCCATCCTTATTGGCGTGATCATTTCATCGATTATATTGTTGTTGGTACCTGATTTACGAGAAGGTAGCGGGCTGCCACTGACTTTATTCACTGAACAAGAAAGCTCAAAAAAACTCAGTTTTAATCCAGCGGTAAATGCTGCTGGGCCAGCAGTAGTTAATATATACAGTACGAGTATTGACAGCGCTGGTTACAATCGCAGACGTCCGGTCGAGCGTAACAGTTTGGGTTCAGGCGTAGTTATGACTTCAAGCGGTTACATTTTGACTTGTTATCACGTTATAGCTAACGCCAAGTTAATAATGGTGTTACTCCAAGATGGTCGATTCGAAGAAGCTCAAATTGTTGGCTATGACCAAATAACAGATTTAGCAGTCTTGAGTATTTCTGCGGAAAATTTGCATCCTATACCTCAACTAGATAATCCCAAAACCTTAGTAGGTGATGTGGTATTAGCTTTAGGTAATCCTTACAACTTAGGACAAACAGTAACCAAGGGCATCGTTAGCCGTATAAGTAACAATGAACTCAATCAGTATTTCGATTATATTCAAACTGATGCGGCACTTAACGAAGGTAACTCTGGTGGTGCACTGGTCGATAGTGAGGGGTTCTTAGTCGGTATTAACAACGCGAGTTTTAAAACGCGTATTGGCCGTAACAGAGTTGAATCGGTTGATGGTGTGTCTTTCGCCCTACCCTATGAATTGGCAAATAAAGTATTCAGCGAAATTGTCGCCACAGGTAAGGTCACTCGTGGTGCATTGGGCTTTGTCGGACAACAACAACAGGTTGGACCAAACAGCACTGGGATTATGGTTACTAGTATAGTCTCAGGAGATCCAGCCGACTTAGCAGGATTGAAGATTAGAGATATTGTTCTATCGGTTGATGGCACTCCAGTGGTCAGTATTCGCGAAACCCTAGATTACATTGCAAATACAGAACCGGGCAAAACCATCATTTTTGAAGTGAACAGAGATGGCACCATTTTAAAATTAAACATGATAGTGGCAGAGTTACAGTAATACCAATCATATAGAGGGTAACTTTTGAGTTACCCTCTTACCCGTTTAATATTGGCGCCTAATCCATTTAACTTTGTCTCTATGTGTTCATACCCGCGGTCTAAATGGTAAATCCTATCGACTGTAGTTTGCCCTTCAGCAACTAGCCCAGCAATCACTAAACTTGCCGAAGCCCGCAGATCGGTTGCCATGACTTGCGCACCTTTTAAAGTAGATTTGCCATCACATACTGCGCTATTGGCTTGTAAGGATATCTCCGCGCCCATTCGTTGCAATTCAGGCACATGCATAAAACGATTTTCAAAAATATTTTCAGTGACCACACCGGTTCCATCAGCTAGACAATTAAGCGCAACAAACTGCGCTTGCATATCAGTTGGGAAGCCTGGGTGTGGAGCCGTTTTGATATCAACACTTTTAAGTTGTCTATTGGTCATGTCCAACTCAATCCAGTCATCACCAACAGTCAGTTTAGCGCCGGCTTTAGACAATTTATCTAGCACTGCCTCTAGGGTTTTAGGGGCTGCTTGTTCACAGCGAATTTTTCCGCCTGTGACCGCTGCTGCAATCAAAAACGTACCTGTTTCAATTCTGTCTGGCAATACGCGATAACGACATCCAGATAAAGATGTCACTCCCTGAATGGTAATTTTATCGCTTCCAGCATTTGAAACTTTGGCACCCATAGCGTTTAAACAATTGGCTAAATCAACAATTTCCGGCTCTCTTGCTGCATTTTCCAAAATGGTTTCGCCTTGGGCCAAACAAGCCGCCATCATAAGGTTCTCTGTCGCACCCACGCTGACCACATCCATAAATATGTTTGCCCCACGTAACTTTCCATCAACAGAAGCCCGTATATAACCACTATCGACATCAATTTTAGCGCCCATTTGTTCAAGGCCTTGCAAATGTAAATTCACGGGACGGGCACCAATAGCGCACCCTCCAGGCAAAGACACATTGGCTTGCCCAAATTTAGCTAAAAGAGGCCCCAATACTAAAATGGATGCGCGCATGGTTTTGACCAAATCGTAGGACGCATTGAAGTTATTTATATGACTCGGATCAATCACCACAGATTGACCATCTTGGCGGTATGCTTTGGCACCTAATTCACTCAGCAAAGATAAACTAGTATGTATATCTCGTAACTCAGGCACATTATCAAAATAACAAGTGGAGTCAGCTAAGATACTTGACATCAAAATAGGTAATGCAGCATTTTTAGCGCCTGAAATAGTCACACTTCCATTTAGTGGCGGGCATGCCTCGATAATTAATTTGTCCATGAATGCACTCTATTCGATGTTACTAGGATGATTTTTTTGGGGATACTATTGGGGAAGATTAAACATCTTCTCGCGTTTCCATTGGCTTTCGGTAAAGGTTTTAATGGAAACTGCGTGCATACTGCCTTCAGCAATTTTTGCCGCCAAAGGCGCATAAACGAACTGCTGTTTTTTAACTCGACTCATATCTGCAAACTGATCACTTACAGCTATGACTTGGAAATGAGAGCCATCACCATTCACATGAGCTTCGGCTAAGCCTAATGTTTCGAGCAAAAGCGCTTCAATTTGTTGATTATCCATGACAAGTCCAGATGAGTAAAAATAATCGGCTATTGTACCGATAAAAAACTATCTACGTCGCTTATTTTTGCAAGGTTTCTCAAGGTTTCTGGAATATTTTTAAGTTCTAATTGAACATTCAGTTGATGGTTATGCTTCAAAAAGTTCATCAACCAGGCTAATCCGGCCGTATCAGAATGAGTCACACCCGACATATCAAGGGTTGTGACCTGACCACTGGTGGCTTGATTGTTTAGCTGAAGAATAGCCAAGGCTTCTGATTTAGGGATAGTGTTACGGTTGAATTCACCTTGTAGCTGGAAATAATGCTTAGGTGACTCAACTACTTTCAATTTAGTCACCTAGATTCCTTTCTTTTCTGGATCAATATTAATAGGTTTATTGACCGTGTTTTTCATCATATCAATGACTTTTTGTAAGCCATCTTTTCGCAAGATAGATTCAAACTCACTTTGTTTACTGGATAGAAGACTGATGCCTTCAGCAACCATATCGTATGCTTTCCACTCATTGGTTTTTTTATTTTTACGTAACTTAAAAGCCAAGTTGATATCTGGTCTGCCGGGCTCTTTTACTACCGCTCTTACGGTCACTGTTCGTTCGTCGGTGACATCTCGAACAGGTTGAAACTCAACGTCTTGACCATTGTAGTAACCCATAGCCAAAGCATAAGTAGTGATTAAATATGAGCGAAACACACTGATATACTCTGGAATTTTCTCCCGAGGTACTTTCTTGTAATGTTTGCCTAACACTTTTAATGCAGAAAAGTTGTAATCCACGTAAGGCAACAATTCTTCTTCCATCACCTTACGTAACAGCTCTGGATCTGCTTCGATGAGTTGACGCTCTTCCTTTATTCTACTAAAAGTTTTGGTTGCCACTTCCTCTAACATTACGTAAGGATTTATCTCTTCAGCCTGGGTTAGACCAGAACAAAAAAGTAATATCCCACTTAACAGTAAAAGTGCCCATTTGTTTATCACGTTATTTTCTCCAATTAACGTCATAGCTTATCCGTCGTTGCTACTAAATAAAAATTGACCAATTAGATCTTCCAACACTAATGCTGACTTTGTGTCTTCTATGTAGTCACCCTGAGCCAAATTTTCAACACCATCAATAGCAAAACCAGGTTGAAAGCCTATGTATTGCTCTCCTAACAAACCCGAGGTAAGAATCGATACCGAACTGGTTTCTGGGAATTGATTGAATTCTGTAGAAATACTCATGGTCACTAATGGGGTAAAGTCACTATTGCTCAGCGTAATGTTATCTACTCTACCCACTGTCACCCCACCTACTTTGACCGCTGAGCGCACTTTTAAACCGCCAATGTTGTCGAATTTAGCATATAAAATATAACTATCTTCACTGCTCGCCATACTTTGATTGGCAACATTCAGTGCCAACATTAAACCTGCTGCTATCGTTAAGGCGACAAATACGCCTACCAATAATTCCGCTTTTTTGGATTTCATTGCCATTTCCTCTATTCAATTCCGAACATTAATGCGGTTAATATAAAATCTAGCCCAAGTACCGCTAACGAAGAAAACACCACTGTTTCTGTTGTTGCCTTACTTATCCCTTCAGAGGTGGGGATAGAATCGTATCCTTTAAATGTGGCGATCCAAGTAATCACAAATGCAAATACAATGCTTTTTATGATGCCGTTTACCACATCCTTATTCCAATCAACTGTGGCCTGCATAATAGACCAATAACTACCTGAATCTACGCCTAACCAATCTACACCTACTAAGTGACCACCTAATATGCCAACCGCACTAAAAATAAGTGCCAGCATTGGCATAGAAATAATACCTGCCCAAAGACGCGGTGCTATGACTCTACGCAATGGATCAACTGCCATCATTTCTAAACTACTGAGTTGTTCAGTGGCTTTCATTAGACCAATTTCAGCGGTCAGTGCCGAACCTGCTCGCCCGGCAAATAATAAAGCTGTGACTACTGGGCCCAACTCTCTTAATAAGGATAACGCGACCATCGGACCAAGGCTGCCCTCAGCACCATAGTCAACTAATATGGTGTAGCCTTGTAAAGCCATCACCATGCCAATAAATAGTCCAGATACCACTATAATAAGTAGTGACTGCACACCTACTACGTGTATTTGTTTAATCGTCAGCGGAATCATTTTTAAAGGTTGGGGTTTGGCAACAATCGCCCCAAACAACATAAAAGTAGCGCGGCCAAACATTTCTAGCCGATTAAGGGTATTCGCGCCTAAATTTATAAACCACTTCATGATGCGCTACCCAAAAAAGCCTGAGCAGTGCTATTCGCAGGATAATGAAAAGGTACAGGTCCATCTGCTTTTCCTTGCAAAAACTGTTGCACTAACGGTGAGTCACTATTTTTAATTTGTTCCGGGGTGCCACTACCTATAACCCTTTTTTCTGCCAAAATATAAATATAATCAGCAATAGTTAATACTTCATTTACATCATGGGTCACCACCACACTGGTCAACTGCAAAGCATCATTTAATGCCTTAATCAGTTTTACCAATACTCCCATTGAAATAGGATCTTGGCCGGCGAATGGTTCGTCATACATAATCAACTCAGGATCTAAGGCAATAGCTCTTGCCAGTGCAGCTCGGCGCGCCATACCTCCTGATAACTCAGCAGGCATTAAATCTGCTGCACCTCTTAAACCTACAGCCTGTAATTTCAACAAAACAATAGTATGAATAATAGATTCAGATAATTTTGTGTGTTCCCTCAACGGAAAGGCAATATTGTCGAATACGGACATGTCAGTAAATAAGGCACCACTTTGAAACAACATGCTCATTTGTCTGCGCACTTCAAATAAGCGGTTACGCCGCATGTTAGGGATAGATTCGCCCTTAAACTTAATATCACCTTTATCAGGTATCAATTGGCCACCCATCAAACGCAGCATAGTCGTTTTACCAATGCCACTGGGGCCCATAATAGCAGTAGTCTTACCTTTTTGAATCTGTAGTGAAATATCATCATAAATAATACGACCACCACGGCTAAAGGTTAGATTGCTAATTTCAATCAAATTTTCCATTTAGATAGAAACATTCCAATTTTGGTTAATCGAGCTAAGTATAAAAAACAACCCAACATTAAGGAGCCCTATTATATTAGTTTTATGTATAAAATAACAAAGACAAAAAGTAACAAGGTATATACGATTTAATACAACTATTGCTGAATATCAGCTTAACACTAACCATAAATAGTAGCTGACAGGGTCTAGCTTACTGCTTTATTCACTACCCAAAACAAATCAACTACATTATACATACTTGTTTTCATCATAGTTGGTGCATATATCAACACCGTTGGGCGTATATATGTTGTCTTTATACCCATACACTTCAAAATACTAAATTCAGCGAGAGTTTAAAGTACTTTGTTTTAAGGTGTTCAAGTTATTTTGAAGCACACATTTAGAGGCGGTATGGGTATTGACCTTTAAACCCGCAAAAATATTACGCAACTAATTTATTTTAACATTGATATGCAAAGGCTTAGCTTTTTGCGACAATTGAACGTAATTCAACTAGAAGTGAAATTTTGTGATTTTAGAAGCTTGTTTTTTCTTGATTTGGCTTATTGTATTAAGTTGGGGCGCAGATAGGTTTGTTTTTGGCGCATCAGCCTTAGCTAAGAATATTGGCGTATCGCCTATGATAATTGGTCTTACCATAGTCGCTATGGGGTCATCTGCGCCTGAAATTATGGTAGCTGCCACTGCATCACTTAATGGCAACACAGATACAGCCGTAGGTAATGCTCTTGGTTCAAACATAACGAATATTGCGTTGGTGCTTGGATTAACCGCATTACTTAAACCTCTATCCATTGCATCGGGTACTCTGAAAAAAGAAATGCCAGTGTTATTGCTAGTGAGTTTACTAGCGGTTTATTTTTTGTCTGATTTTTTATTGTTAAGGCAAGAAGGCATCATCTTGATCATTTTGTTTTTTACGGTCATAGGCGGGCTTACTTGGATATCTTTCAATATGGGGAAAGACGATCTTTTACAATCCGAAACAGAAAGTGAAATTCCTTCAGGTGTACCCACTTCAAAAGCAGTAATGTGGTTAGTAATAGGCATGATACTTCTGCCACTGAGTGCCCACTTTATGGTGGGTTCAGCTGAAATAATCGCACGATATTTTGGTTTAAGTGAATTAGTCATTGGATTAACTATTATCGCTATTGGTACAAGCTTGCCAGAGTTGGCGGCCTGTATTGCAGGAGTATTGAAAAACGAAGATGATTTAGCATTAGGTAATATAATTGGCTCTAATATTTTCAACCTGTTAGCGGTACTGGCTATGCCAGGGTTAATTGCACCTGGTGCGATAGACGAAAACGCAGCCACACGCGATAGTTATGTGATGCTTGGTCTGACTATGTTACTGGTTCTATTTAGTTTTAATTTAAAAGGAAGCAGATGTATTAACCGCATTGAAGGTTTAGGTTTAATATCTTGCTTCTTGGCCTATCAATATTTGTTATTTAGTTAATACAGCGGCACTTAGAATTACACTATGATTAAACAATCTGCTTTAAGAGTATTGGAAATTGAGCAACGAGCTATCACTCAATTGGCCCAATATATTGATGATTCTTTTGTCCAAGCATGCGAGTTAATTTTACCTTGCAAAGGTAAAGTGATTGTTTGCGGAATGGGTAAGTCAGGTCATATTGGCCACAAAATTTCGGCCACACTTGCCAGCACAGGTACGCCAGCATTTTTTATGCACCCTGCAGAAGCAAATCACGGCGATTTGGGTATGCTTACTGAACAAGACATTTTGTTAGCTATCTCAAATTCCGGCGAAACAGCCGAGCTCTTGGCTTTGATCCCTGTGGTAAAACGTATGGGTGTACCTATTATTGCCATGACTTCCAATTCTCAAAGTACCCTTGGCAAATATGCAGATATTAACCTTTGCATTAAAGTTGAACAGGAAGCGTGCTCACTGGGGCTTGCTCCTACTTCAAGCACAACAGCCACTTTGGTGATGGGGGATGCACTGGCCGTTGCATTGCTTGACGCACGTGGATTTACTTCTGAAGATTTCGCTTTATCTCACCCAGGCGGTTCATTAGGCCGAAAACTGTTGCTTAAACTAGAAGACATAATGGTCAAAAAACCGTCCTTACCTTTAGTATCAGGTCAACAAACATTACGTGAAGTTTTATTAGTGATTTCACAAAAAGCCCTAGGCATGGCTGGAGTGATTGATAATAACGGTAAATTACTAGGCATATTTACCGATGGTGATTTGCGCAGAGTGCTTGACGATAGAATTGATATCCATAAAACTCAAATCCAACAAATTATGACGCCCAATAGCATCACCGCCAAGCCCCAGATGTTAGCGGCTGAGGTACTAAAGCTGATGCAAAAACACAAAATAAGCTCGTTGTTTGTTACCGATTCCAACGGCAAACCAATTGGCGCTATCAATATGCAGATACTACTGCAAGCAGGGATTATTTAATGTCTACAATAGATACTCCCTACGGATCGATTGATGAAACAATCTTCATGAAATTAAAGAAAATAAAACTATTGGCTTGTGATGTAGACGGTGTATTTTCCGACGGCCGTATTTACATGGGTCAAGGAGGGGAAGAACTCAAAGCATTTCATACTCGAGATGGCTATGGGATCAAAGCCTTACAAAAAATTGGTGTTCAAGTTGCCGTTATCACTGGGCGTAAGTCAAATATGGTAGAGCGACGAATGACAGCCCTTGGCGTAAAACATATTATTCAAGGTTGTGAAGACAAACAACCCGCCTTACAAGCACTACAACAGACTCTATCTGTTACTATAAATGAAACCGCCACAATTGGTGATGACATGCCAGATTTAGGTATGTATCAAGTGTCGCAATGCAATGTGTGTGTACAAGATGGGCACCCTTTTTTAGCCGCACAAGCACATTATCAGACTCAGATTAAAGGTGGCTTTGGCGCGGTACGTGAATTATGTGATTTGATTCTTTTGGCTCATGGGAAGTTAGATAACATTCACGGCGCCAGTATATGAATCGCGTTACCCTATGTATTATTCTGTTATTTATTTTGGCTTTAGGTTTGAGTCTGCCTAGCTGGCTTTCCAAAGAAGAGGTTAAAGTAGATTCACAAACAGAAGAAGCATGGATCCCGAATTACCAAGCAAGTAAAATGCGCAGTACATTGTATGATAAGTTGGGCCAAATAAATCATCAGGTGTTTGCGCAAAAGATGGAGAATTTTGACCTACTTGGCTTTACCTTATTCAAACAACCCAGTTATTTATTATTTGCACAATCGTTACACCCTTGGAAAGTAGATGCTCAGGAAGGCACATTATATGAAGATCAGCGTATTCAATTTGAGACTAACGTTGAAATCACTAGCCTTGATGAACAAGGCTATGTGCAAGTAATTCGTACCAATTTTGTCGAAGTGAACTTAGCAGACAAAACCATGTATTCCGATCAGGCGGTCGAGATTGTTGGCCCCAATTATGTGATAAACAGTAATGGCTTTACCGCTAGCCTAGAAACCCAAAGATATGAGTTATTAGACCATGTTAAAACAGTTTACCAACCGTCTATACCGCGCTAGTTTACTAACTGCGTTGTTATTCTCGGCTAGTAGTCATGCTGGGAAAGATGATTTTACAAAAAAAATTGAGCTAGCTTCCCTTTATCAAAATGCTGATGGCATCGCCAAAAGAGCATCCTATCAAGGTAACGTTGTCATTCAGCAAGGTTCATTAAAAGTCAGTGCCGATGAATTAGAGATTGATGCAAGTAAAGGTGAAGGTAATGAAATTTTTATTGCCACTGGCAGTCCAGCTAAATATTCTCAACAGCAAGAAGACGGCAGTATCGTCACTGCACAGGCAGATAAGATTGAATATCACCGTCAAACTCGCTCTTTGTCTTTAGAAGGCAATGCTCAGATACAGCAAAATTCCAGTAGTGTGCAGGGCAAGTCGATCAAATTTAATATGGAACTTGAACAAATTATTGCCCAAGGTAGCGATCAAGAAAGTGGCCGGGTTATTACCACTTTCCAGCCTGTATCCAAACCTAAAGAGCCTGAAGCAGATCAACAGGAAGAACAACCTTAATGGCAATATTAAAAGCCTCACACTTAGCCAAGTCTTATAAATCGAGACAAGTAGTGCGTGATGTCAGCATTGAAGTAGAGACCGGCCAAATAGTCGGTTTATTAGGGCCAAATGGCGCAGGCAAAACCACCACATTTTATATGATTGTTGGTCTAGTACCTTTAGATAAAGGTGACATTTTTATTGACCAACAAAACCTGACGCTGCAACCGATGCATGTGCGAGCAAGGCAAGGCATAGGTTATTTACCACAAGAAGCATCGATATTCAGAAAGTTAACTGTGTATCAAAATCTAATGGCGATTTTACAAACCCGAAAAGAGTTATCCAAAGAACAACGAGAACTACAAGCCGACTCACTGTTAGACGAATTTAATATCAACCATATTCGTAATAGTTTAGGTATGAGTTTGTCTGGAGGCGAACGTAGAAGAGTAGAAATTGCCCGGGCATTAGCAGCTGATCCAGAGTTTATATTGTTAGACGAACCCTTTGCTGGAGTCGATCCTATTTCGGTTAACGACATAAAAAAAATAATTCAGCACTTGCGAGATAGAGGTCTCGGTGTATTAATTACCGATCATAATGTACGCGAAACTTTAGACGTTTGTGAAAAAGCATATATAGTTAGTCATGGCGAATTGATAGCATCTGGCACCTCAGAACAAGTTTTAAGTGATCAGCGTGTAAGAGATGTATACCTAGGTGAACAATTCAAGCTATAGTTAGATTCAAGATTAATTCAAATTATTGGGATTTCAGCAAAGCCGTCAAGCACGCGACTTCATGAGTATTTAGTATACGTATGATTGAGGTAGGACAACGTCGACAACATAGCTGTAATTTCTAGAATGAAGAGTTTAACTCGGTTTATAACAACAACAACAGATTAAACATAAGAAGTGAATGAAACCCTCTTTACAGTTAAGATTTAGCCAACAACTTACAATGACACCGCAACTGCAACAAGCGATTAAGCTTTTGCAGTTGTCTACTTTGGATTTACAAACTGAAATTCAAGAAGCCCTTGATTCTAATCCCTTGTTAGAAGTAGACGAACAAAATGATAGCGGTAACGGCGAAAAGGCACTTGAAACTAACCACAGTGCAGACAGCAAAGATAACACTATCGAGCAAAGTGAAGTCAATGCAGACAGTGTCGAAAGCGGCGATGCCCTGCAAAACAATGACATACCAGAAGATTTACCTCTAGACAGTACTTGGGATGAATACCTCAGTGCTTCATCAGCCCCAGCATCAATGAGCAGTGCTGGCTCTGCAGGCGACGACGACCAAGTATTTCAAGGCGAAACTACAGACAACATTCAAGACCATTTGCTTTGGCAAATGCGTTTAACCCATTTTAGCGATACCGATATTGCAATAGCGATGGCAATTATCGACTCTATCGATGAAGCAGGTTATTTGACAATCAGTATCGAAGAAGTACTAGCAAGTATGGATGACGAAGATATTGATTTGGATGAAGTTGCAGTAGTACTTAAGCGTATTCAGATGTTTGATCCCATTGGATCGGGCGCACGCAGTGCACAAGAATGTTTATTGATACAACTACGACAATTTGCGCCAGACACACCTTGGTTAGAAGAAGCCAAGATGCTCATTACCGATTACTGCGACCTTATTGGCAGCAAAGACTACCGTACGCTTATGCGTAAAACGCGCCTCAAAGAAGAAGAATTGCGCGAAGCCATGCGTTTGTTGCAAACTCTAAATCCTAGACCCGGCACAGCCATTGTCACAGGTGAATCTGAATACGTGATCCCAGATGTATCAGTGGCCAAAAAGAATGGTCGATGGACAGTTGAACTTAACCCAGATAGTTTGCCAAAACTCAATGTGAATCAGCAATATGCGGCGATGAGTAAAAGCGTTAAAAACACTTCAGACAGCCAATTTATTCGTTCACATTTACAAGAAGCCAAGTGGTTTATAAAAAGTGTCGAAAGTCGCAACGAAACGCTACTTAAGGTGTCCAACTGTATAGTGCAGCAGCAAATGGGATTTTTTGAACACGGTCCAGAAATGATGAGACCAATGGTGTTGAACGATGTCGCTGAAATGGTAGATATGCACGAATCCACTATTTCACGGGTCACCACCCAGAAATACATGCATACACCAAGAGGTATTTTTGAGTTGAAGTATTTCTTCTCAAGCCATGTAGCTACTGATGTTGGCGGAGAATGTTCATCAACCGCGATCAGAGCACTGATTAAAAAGTTAGTGGCAGCAGAAAAACCGAGTAAACCTTTAAGTGACAGCAAGATTGCCCAATTGTTGGCCGACCAAGGCATTATGGTGGCGCGGCGAACAATAGCAAAATACCGGGAATCATTAATGATTCCACCGTCCAACCAACGTAAGAGCCTGCTCTAGGCGAATTGAAGAAGGAAGAGGCGATATGCAAATTAACCTTACCGGTCATCATGTAGATATTACAGATTCTCTAAGAGACTACGTCGATACAAAATTTACCAAACTTGAACGACATTTTGATCATATCAACAATGTACATGTGATCTTAAAAGTGGAAAAGCTTCAACAAATAGCTGAAGCCACTTTACATCTCAGTGGAACAGAGGTGTTTGCTACATCTGAACACGCAGATATGTATGCAGCAATAGATGCTTTAATCGATAAACTTGACCGACAAGTGATTAAGCACAAGGAAAAAATTAAACGTCATTAATTACGTCAACGATTAACCAAAAATAGAATCCATAATGGAAATTAAAGATATCCTTCACCCTGACTGCGCTTTATGTGCAGTTCAGGGCACCAGTAAAAAACGAGTACTTGAACTCATCAGTCAAATAGCTAATCAATATTTAATGGATATCGATCAAGCCACTATTTTGTCTAGCCTTATATGCAGAGAAAAAATGGGCAGCACGGGTATTGGCAATGGCATTGCTCTGCCACATGGTCGCCTTAAAGATCTAGAAAATGTTATGGCTATTGTGGTTACCAGTGAACAACCAATTGACTATGACGCTATAGATAACGCGCCAGTTGATATCTTTTTTGCCATTTTGGTACCCGAAAATAAAGCATCAGAACATTTAGGTACCTTGTCAGCTATTGCCACTAAACTTAACAATAAAGACACATTGAGCAAAATGCGCAACGCTAAAACAGATCAAGAATTATTTGAGGCAATAAGCTAAATGAAACTTATCATTATTAGTGGCCGATCTGGCTCCGGTAAATCAATAGTGCTGCGCGCGCTTGAGGATCTTGGTTATTATTGCGTAGACAATATCCCAGTTAATCTTTTACCTACACTGACTCACACTGTGGTAGATGAATACGACCAAGTTGCCGTTAGTATCGATGTTCGAAACTTACCCAAGAATCCTAACGAGTTAGTAGAAATCTTAGATTACCTACCCTCCACGTGGGACATGACCATACTTTATCTTGATGCTAGCGATGACGTATTGATTAGACGTTTTAGCGAAACGAGACGTTTACATCCCTTGTCTAAACAAAACAAGTCATTGTCAGCTGCTATTCGAGCTGAAAGTGAACTACTAGCACCTATTGCTGAACGTGCCGATCTTTATTTAGATACAGACCAATTATCCGTCCACCAGCTTGCTGAACTAGTACGTGAACGTATTCTAGGTAAAAAAAGCTCTAGACTGGTCTTAGTATTCGAATCCTTTGGTTTTAAACACGGCATACCCAAAGACGCAGATTACGTATTTGACGGTCGCTTTTTACCCAATCCTCACTGGGAACCTGACCTTAAACACCTAACAGGGTTAGACGCCCCAGTGCAGATATTTTTAGGTTCACAACCTATAGTCACTAAGTTTATTTGGCAAATTCAAAATCTAATTTCGACTTGGTTACCCCATTTAGAGCGGAATAATCGCAGTTACGTAACAGTCGCTATTGGTTGTACAGGCGGCCAACATAGATCCGTTTATGTGACCGAAATTTTAGCCAAAACCTTTAGTGATTCGCACCCAGATGTACAAATTCGCCATCGCGAATTGAATCGCTAATTAAGGTGCACTGAACTTATGCCTAGCTTCGAAAGAACAGTAGTTATCGTTAATAAGTTAGGCCTGCATGCGCGGGCTGCCACCCAACTTGTTCAGTTAACCAATAAATTTGAAGCTGAAATCACCTTACATCAAGGTGATAAACAAGCCTCAGCCAATAGTGTATTGGGCTTAATGATGCTCGAGAGTCACCAAGGTAAAGAAGTAAAAGTTGTGAGTGAAGGAAAAGATGCAGAGGCTGCGTTAGAAGCTGTTGAAATATTAATCGCCACTCGTTTTAATGAGCAAGAGTAGTAACTAAACTTGAAGTAGAAATTTAGGTTTATTAAAAGCCACGACTTGCCCTAGCTATCCAGTGTTTCCGCTGTCTATCAGATCGAAATAACTATCATCAAAGAAGCCTAACCTTACGCTTCGCACAAACATATTAAAAACCGTTTAACTCATAGTAAATTTGCCTGCGTTATAGGGCGCTAGGCAGGTATTGATAGCATTGTCCGAAAAGTCTCGTAGGCTTGGTGCAATATCCTAAAATAACAAATCAACATTATTATCTTTTAGTCACTGCTCTGTATATTTCACGCTCTAAGGGTGAAATATGTACTGACCAAAACGAGAGCATAGATTAAACTAGTGAGGTAATGTTAATGGCCACAGTCTCTGCTGAATTACCAAAGGTCTACACCCCTATTTTGTTTTAACGAGTAAGTTTATCTGAACCATGCCTAGTACCTTCGAAGCCAAAAGCAGCAACAACCAACTTCATGACATAAATGAAGCATTAGGTAGTGGTCAAACAGAGCTCGCCAAAGAAATGCTGCATCAGTTGCAGCCTGGTGATCTTGCCTTGCTTTTGGAATCCAGCCGCAGCCGCAATCGCTTGGATATTTGGCAACTTATACCACCTGATCTCTACAGTGAAGTACTTGAAGAGCTTTCCGATGATGTACGTAATGGCATTATCAGAAAAATGCTACCTGAAAGGGTTGCTGATGTCCTAGAAGAGATGGACACCGATAACCTAGTTGATACCTTGCGTGGTTTACCGCAAGAGATTGCTCAAGAGCTATTGGCTGCCATGGAGGAGCAAGATCGGATACGTGCCGAACTTGGATTGTCTTACGGTGACGAAACCGCTGGTTTTATTATGAACACGGATGCCATTACGCTTCGCCCTGGCATTAATGTCGATGTGATCTTGCGATACCTGCGCCTTAAAGGGGATATGCCCGAACACACAGACACCTTATATGTGGTGGATCGCGAAGATAAACTAATGGGTGGTGTGGCACTTACTCGACTCATCACTTCCGCTGCTGACACACCAATAGAATCGTTAATTAAAGACTCAGAAGCGATTCCTGCCAATATGATGGATAACGAAGTCGCTAGTTTGTTTGAACGTTATAACTGGTTGTCTGCTCCAGTTGTTGATGAAAATAACAAATTATTGGGTCGTATTACCATTGATGATGTAGTTGACATTATTCGCGAAGACGCCGAACACTCAATGATGAGTATGGCTGGTTTAGACGATGAAGAAGATACCTTCGCCCCTGTTGTTAAAAGTACTCAGCGCCGTTCAATTTGGTTGGGTGTTAATTTACTTACTGCCTTAATGGCTGCAGCAGTAAGTGATTTATTTGAAGCCACATTAAGTCAACTAGCTGTGTTAGCCATTCTCAACACCATAGTCCCAAGTATGGGTGGCGTGGCGGGTAATCAAACCCTTACCCTAGTTATTCGTGGTATGGCTCTAGGACATGTGAGCTCGGCTAACGCAAGATGGTTAATCAGTAAAGAATTGGCCATAGGTTTTTTAAATGGCGTGATATGGTCAGTGCTAATAGCGTCGGTCATTGCCATTTGGAAACAAGATCTAATGTTAGGTGCAGTCATCGCTTTTGCAATGATGATCAATATGGTTGCCGCAGGCCTCGCCGGTGCAAGTTTGCCAATTATAATGAAAAAATTAAAAATTGACCCTGCATTGGCGGGCAGCGTAATTTTAACCACTATTACTGATGTAGTCGGTATATTTGCCTTTTTGGGCACCGCCACATGGTTATTGATCTAGATAGTAGTGACTACCTTTCAAACGATTTTATTTACCCTTGTTTCACTCTTTGCTTTTGCAGCCAACTCCGTTCTATGTCGCTTAGCGCTTAACACCGAACAAGTGCAACCAGCAGATTTCACCGCTATTAGATTATTATCTGCGGCGATCACTTTGGCATTTATAGCCACGCTCAAAAACAAAACGAACTTCAGGAAAATAACCAATTTTGGCAGTTATTCAGGTGCCTTCTATTTATTTGTATATGCTGCTGGGTTTTCTTACGCTTATGTAACTTTAGGCACGGCAACTGGCGCACTAATTTTATTCGCTTGTGTGCAATTTACTATGTTGTTCAGAGGTTGGTTAATAGGCGTTAAAATGAGAAAACAAGAACTAGTAGGCATAAGTGTGTCACTCCTTGGCTTTTTATATTTTGTTTATCCAGAGCTGGAAAAACCTAGCTTAATCGGTTGTATATTAATGAGTGCTGCAGGAGTAGCTTGGGGCATGTATAGCTTAATAGGGGTAAAGTCTAGGCAACCTCTGTTAGACACTGCAAGCAACTTTATTCGGCTATTACCAATTGTATTTATCGTTTTAGCTGGGGTCTATTTAACCACTGGGCTACAGATGAGTGCACAAGGCTGGTTTTACACTATCGGCTCTGGTGCTCTAGCCTCTGGGGTCGGCTATTCGGTGTGGTACGCGGTGTTACCACATTTAAAACCTAGCATTGCAGCAGCCAGCCAATTATCCGTTCCTATTTGGGCTGCACTAGGTGGTGTGTTGTTAATAGCAGAACCGATAGATTTTCATCTCGCAGTGTCTGCCTGCTTCATATTAGGTGGAATTTTGTTGGTGATCCTAGCGAAACAAAAAAACTGAACTCGGTATAAGCCATACCGTCCAGCTCTGGTTAACTAAACTCACCAGCCCCATCACTAGCACTGCAAATATAAATAGTTTCTTTATAACCCGTTTCAGTTTGGTAACGCTCAGCCATTAATAACTTCGCACCTTCCACCATGTCGTGTGGCATTAAAGCAACCATACAGCCACCAAAACCACCACCTGTCATACGTACACCACCTTTATCACCAAGGTATTCAGTTAATATTTTCACTGCAAAATCTATTGGCGGAACGGTGATTTCAAAATCATCACGCATGGAAACATGAGACTGGGCCATTAATTGTGATAATTGCACTACATCATTTGCTCTAAGTGCTTGTGCAGCTAAAACGGTACGTTCACTATCGGATACAACATGATGAGCACGTCGGTAAACTACCTCAGGCAGTTTATCTTTATTATTTTGCAGTTCTAGCAAACTAATATCTCGTAACGCTTTTAGCCCCAAAATACGCGCAGCTTCTTCACATTGCAGGCGACGGGTATTGTATTCGCTATCAACTAAACCACGTTTTACATTAGAGTTGATGATCATCACCGCCAAGTCTTCTGGCATAGAGATAAGCTCGGTTTCTAACGAGCGACAATCTAATAACAAAGCGTTGAGCTTTGAACCACAAGCACTGACCATTTGATCCATGATCCCGCACTGACAACCGACAAATTGATTTTCAGCTTCTTGACCGTTTAATGCCACTTCAGCTTTTGTAAGTGACAAATTGTATAAACTACGAAAAATTTCACCTATAACCACTTCCAAGGAAGCAGACGAACTTAATCCTGCTCCTTGTGGCACATTTCCAGCAATAGCCAAATTAGCACCTTTGAATACATGCCCTCTAAGTTGTAGGTGTTTCACCACACCACGAACATAGTTACTCCACAGCTGTGTGGGGTGAACTTCAATTTCGCTATCAACAGAAAACTCATCTTGTTGGTTACTGTAATCAACGGCCACCACTGAGATGGTCATATCATCTCTAGGAGTGACTGCGACTAATGTTTGGTAATCAATAGCACAAGGCAGAACAAAACCATCATTGTAGTCTGTATGTTCACCAATTAGATTTACCCTACCCGGAGCTTGAAAATGACGAGTGGGTGCGCTGCCAAATGTTTGAGTAAAAACAGAATCAAGTTCAGTTAACATACTTTGCGAGATGTTAGACGTATTGTTAGACATAAACTTAGGCTCCATTAGATTCGTTGTAATGCACATCACTCAGTGCTTGTAATCTTTGCGCGGCCTGCTCTGGCGTTAAATCCCTTTGCGGCTCTGCCATCATTTCATAACCCACCATAAATTTACGCACTGTAGCTGAGCGCAACAAAGGCGGATAAAAATGCGCATGAACTTGCCAGTGGTCAGTTGAGACTAAGTTATTCGGCGCGCCGTGCCAGCCCATTGAGTAAGGGAAAGAACATTGAAACAAATTGTCGTATCGACTTGTGAGTTTTTTAATTGCGATGGCTAAATCAGCTTTTTGGACTGCATCAACATCGGTTAATCTAGCGCATGCGAACTTAGGCATAAGCAAGGTTTCAAACGGCCACGCCGCCCAATATGGCACTACAGCGATCCAATGTTCGGTTTCAACCACTATGCGTGAACCATCAGCTGATTCTTTTTGTGCATAATCCAATAATAGTGAACTAGCATGTTTATCAAAATAAGCTTTTTGGCTTGTTTCGGCCTTAGCCACTTCATTCGGAATAAAGTCATTCGCCCAAACTTGCCCATGCGGATGTGGGTTAGAACAGCCCATAGCGGCGCCTTTATTTTCAAATACTTGCACCCACACATAATCTTTCGATAAATCAGCCACTTGTTCTTGCCATGTAGCAATCACCCCTTCTAAAGCGGGTAACGATAATTCAGGTAAGGTTTTATTGTGCTCAGGGGAAAAACAAATAACGCGGCTGGTGCCTCTGGCAGCTTGAAGTGTAAACAGATCATCATTCGACTGCTCAGACGCTGGAGTATCTTGCATTAATGCTGCGAAGTCATTAGTGAATACAAATGTGCCATCATACGTAGGATTTACTTCACCGTTAATCCGAGTATTGCCCGAACATAAATAGCATTCTGGGTCATGGGCTTGGGTATCGGCTGGCTGTGGTTTTTCAACTTGGCCTTGCCAAGGGCGTTTCGCCCTATGTGGGGAGACTAATACCCAATCACCCGTTAAGGGATTGCGACGACGGTGAGAATGATCAATCGGATCGAATTTTGACATTACTTTTACAACCTATTTTTTTCTGCCATTTATTTAAATGGCTAAGACTTAATATGGTACTTGCATTGATAAATTTACCAATAAAAACCACATCATCTTTATTGATAAACTCACTTCGCTTTAGCTTAGAGCTAGAATAATATAGCTTTAGTCATCTATATCTTGCTGACTCAACCAGTTAATTAATTTTTGCATATCCTGACTAGCGGCCTGATTCAATTGCTCCACCCAATCATGCACATTTTGCCACCATGCAGGATGGTCACCCTGCTGGATTTCATTGGCAATTTTTTGCACCCTAGATAAACCAACAGATCCAGCAGCGCCTTTGATTTTATGCGCTTGAGAACAGACTTCGTCCTTTTCATTCGCACTTAAACTAATCTGCAAAATTTCCAGATATTCAGGCATTTTCTCTTGGAATACTTTCACGCTAGTGCGCACCATTTCATGGCCTATAGTATCGACCAACATTTGTAACAATTCTAAGTCGAGAATAGTATTCAGTTGGTCTTTTTTAGGCTCTGGGGCTGGTTGATAAGGCACGCTTGGTTGTTCGCAGAATAAACTATTAAATACTTCAATAATTCGACTCTTTTTAACCGGTTTGGCAATGACGTCGTCCATACCGTTATCAAGGTATTCTTGACGAGTTTTAATCACATTTGCGGTTAAGGCCACAATACTGGTTTGTTCTACCAAAGACTCTTCGTGCAGAACATTGGCGACCTCAAAACCATTCATATCAGGTAATTGAATATCCAATAAAACTAAATCATATTGTTTGTCACGTGCCATAGTAATGGCTTCATTACCTGTCATAGCTACATCAACATATTGGCCGAGTTTTTCCAATAATGCTTTAGCTACCATCACATTTAACTCAATGTCTTCCACTAACAATATTTGTAAACCAGTCACTTTTAGTGTTTCAACTTGAAGTGGTTTTTTGCTGATCGCCAGAGGCAGGTCAACTGTAAAACAGGTGCCTTCCCCTATTGCACTGCTGACACTAATTTTTCCATCCATCAAAGATACCATTTGTTGGCAAATAGCCAGACCAATACCAGTACCTGTTGCACTTTGATGTTCCGGTGAGTCAACTTGATAATACATAGCGAAAATTTTATCTAAATCTTGCTGTGGTATACCCACACCTGTGTCACATACTTTAAAGGTAACCATGCAGGTTTCAGCATCAATATTTTCAGCCTTTACCTCTAATGATACCGTGCCTTTTTGCGTGAACTTGACGGCATTAAACAATAAGTTCCATAAAATTTGGCGCAAGCGTGTGCCATCTACCTCTACTAAAGCGGGTAATGGTTCTTCCATATGTGCAACAAAAGTTAAGTCTTTATCATCTGCTAAAAGCTCTATGATACTGCTGAGCTCCTGAGTGAAATCTTTAATTGATACGGTTTTTAGTGATAATTCAAGTCTGTCTCTATCCAGCCTGTCCAAGTCAATAATATCGTTAAATATATTACCTAAGGTGATACCACTGGCGTATATAGTACTGACCCAGGCAAACTGCTCACTGGTTAGATCAGTGTCGCGTAACATTCTGCTTAAGCCAACAATGCCATTTAGCGGTGTACGCAATTCATGACTGATAGTGGCAATAAAAGCTGTTTTATCTTTGCTGGCTTTAGTTACTGCATTCTCTGCCTGTTTACGTTCGGTGATATCTCGGCCAAAAGCTAGTAGACCAAGACGAGTATTGTCAGCACTAAAGAATGGAACCTTGCGCATTTCAAAGTAACGTCGACGACCGTCGGCAAAGCGTAACCATAACTCTTCGGTAATACTGACGTTGTTTTCGAGTACTTCATGATCACTGGCAACCACTTGTCGAGCGAGTTCTTCGTCATACACTTGATGTGGTGTTAAGCCAATTAACTCTTGTTCGGTTTTACCGGTCATTTGCTCAGCAACACGGTTACAGCCGGCAAACTGTCCTTCTTCATTTCGGTAATAAATTAAGTCTGGTGAGGCATCAATTATGGACCGCAACAAAGTAGACAGACGCAATGCCTGCTGTTCTTTGTCAGATTTTTCGGTGATTTCACGCTCTAAATCTGCAAATACACTTTCTCGCTCTAATTGAGCATTTTTACGCTGCTCTATTTCATGATTAAGTTGCTTGATATTATTTTGCAAAGTGCGGTTAAGTAACTCATCTTCAGCTCGAAGATGTTCGAGCTGAATCACAGCCTCTGCTAGACTTTCTCTTGAGCGTTCCAGTTGTTTAACTAACTCACTAAAAAACCACAACACCCAAGGTGCGCTGAGTAAAGTTAATACGACGGCAATAAAGAAGTCTTCAGTGTGGGCTTGGTCACTGACAATAATTCTAAGAAAATACGTGCCTGTGAAGGTGAACATCAAAGTAACTGCAACGAATAAAACGCTGGTCTTAACTGCACCAAAACGATTGATAAATTGCGCAATACGGATCGCCCATGGATCAACTGAGGTCTTTTTAGTCATAATGTGGAGGTCTCAAACATCTGTGCTTCGTACCAATTTCGCGACATGCTAACAAGAATATTCCGAGGATCAAAACTTAGCCTAGTATTAATGCGCATAATCCCAACTCAAAAATACTATTTATTCATATTTTTGAATATTAATTCAACATCATCCAAGCTATTTGCAAATATTTATGAATTTTTTTAACCTTTTAATAACAAGTTGAGCCGTTTATTAGCTTTTCTTTATAGCTTATAACTAAGCCACAATAAGTCGCTATGTCATTGAAATAAATATATTTTTAATGGCAATAAGAGGCCGTTTCATGAAAAATACAAAATACACTATATAAGAGAATTGATTTATAAAATAATCCTCGGTATTTTGTACGACCTGCTTAGTATAAATATTCGATACTCGACTGGTATCCCCAATAATAATTACGACCGAAAATAAGCATCAAGGCATGAAGCCAATTCACGTTCATACGTTTATCTAGATGTATGATTAGCAGTAACAATATATAACATCCTGCCCAGTCGAAGGTTGAAGGAGTTTGCATTAATGAGTTTATATCATTCTAACGATTCAAAGGATAACTGTGGCTTTGGACTAATCGCCCACACTAAAGGCGAGCCAAGTCATAAATTGGTCAGTACCGCAATTGAGGGGCTTGACCGTATGCAACATCGTGGCGGTATCGCCGCGGATGGAAAAACAGGCGACGGCTGTGGTCTGCTTTTACAGAAACCCGACGCGTTTTTTCGTGGAATAGCGGAACAGCAAAATTGGAAACTTAGCAAAAAATACGCTGTAGGTGTGGTTTTCCTTAATCAAGATCAAGCTTTAGCTGACGCTGCCAAACAAGTTATTACCGAAGAGTTAGAAAAAGAAACCTTGGGCATAGTTGGCTGGAGAGTAGTACCAACAGATAATTCAATTTTGGGCGATTTGGCAGCTTCGTGTGTACCACAAATTGAGCAGGTATTTATCAATGGTCCTTCTGGGTGGCGCTCACAGGACTTGGAACGTCGCTTATTTATGGCACGTAGACGCGCTGAAAAACGCTTAGCTGACGATGAAGAATTTTACATAGCCAGCCTATCAAGCTTAGTCACCGTATATAAAGGCCTTGTTATGGCCGGTGATTTGCCTAAGTTTTATTTAGACTTGGCTGACGAAAACATGAAGTCGGCTATTTGCGTATTTCACCAACGTTTTTCAACCAACACATTACCCCGTTGGCCGCTGGCTCAGCCATTTAGATTTTTAGCTCACAATGGTGAAATCAATACTATTCGTGGCAACCGTGATTGGGCTCAAGCCCGAACCGGCAAATTCAAAACACCTTTGTTACCTGATTTAGCTGATGCTGCACCTTTCGTAAATGAAGTAGGTTCTGACTCGTCATCATTGGATAACATGCTTGAATTATTTTTAGCAGGCGGAATGGATTTATTCCGTGCCATGCGTTTATTGGTGCCACCTGCGTATCAAAATAACAAAACCATGGATGAAGACTTAAAAGCCTTCTACGAATTCAACTCCATGCATATGGAACCTTGGGATGGCCCAGCCGGCATAGTGTTGACTAATGGCCGCCACGCTGCGTGTAACCTTGACCGCAACGGACTTCGTCCGGCACGTTATGTCATCACCAAAGATGGCTTAATTACTTTAGCGTCAGAAGTGGGTATTTGGGATTACAAGCAAGAAGATGTACTTGAAAAAGGCCGCGTTGCGCCAGGTGAAATGTTAGCCATAGACACCGAAACAGGTAAATTATGGCGTTCAAATGAAATTGATGATGAGCTAAAAGGCCGTCATCCCTATAAAGAATGGTTAGATAAAAGTATTCGCCGTTTATCACCGATTGAAGAATGCGAAACACCTGAAATCGGTAAACGAATGTTTGACGATGACATGATGAATACGTACTTCAAACAATTTAACTACAGCTACGAAGAGCTTGAACAAGTCATTAAAGTACTGGCCAAAGATGGCCAAGAAGCGACAGGCTCAATGGGTGACGATACACCTATGGCTGTACTTTCTGGGCATAATCGGACCATTTATGATTATTTCAGACAGCAATTTGCTCAAGTAACTAACCCACCCATTGACCCATTGCGTGAAAATCACGTGATGTCATTGGCTACCTGTATTGGTCGTGAAAAATCAGTGTTTACCGAAACATCGGGCTACGCTGATCGTGTATTGTTTGATTCTCCGATTATGGTGTACACCGATCTTAAACAGTTACGCACCTACGACCCTGAACATTATTATGCAGAGTTTGTTGATCTTAATTATCCGCCTGAAGAAGGGCTTAAGACAGCCATTAACCGTATCTGTAACGAAGTAGAACATTTGGTTTCACATAAACGTGCTGCTTTTGTCATCCTGTCTGATCGTGCGATTAAGGCTGCGCGAATTCCGATTCCTGCTGCTATGGCTGTAGGTGCGGTGCAGAAACGATTAGTCGAAAAAGGCTTGCGTTGTGATGCCAATATAGTAGTTGAGACGGCTTCGGTTAGAGACTCCCATCACTATGCTGTATTGCTTGGTTTAGGTGCTACCGCTATTTACCCATTCCTTGCATATGAAATTATTGAACAAATGTGTGAGTCTGGTCATTTAGACATGACTCCCATGCAAGCCATTGTTAATTACCGTAAAGGTATCAACAAAGGTCTATATAAAATCATGTCTAAGATGGGCATCTCTACTATTGCGAGTTATCGCAGCTCAAAATTATTTGAAGCGGTGGGGATTAATAGTTCAGTAATGGACATTTGTTTTAAAGGTGTGCCAAGTCGAATTCAAGGTGCTGATTTTGAAGACTTCCAGCAAGACCAAATTAATTTAAACCGCGTAGCTTGGTTAAAGCGTAAAACCTTAGATCACGGCGGATTATTAAAATACGTGCACGGTGGTGAGTATCACTCTTACAACCCAGACGTAGTAACTACACTACAAAAAGCGGTAGTGAGTGGTAACTATCAAGATTACCAAAAATTTAGCGAACTAGTAAACGAACGACCAATAGCTTGCCTTCGTGATTTATTGGCCTTGGCACCGGATGCAGAAGCGATTTCTATTGATGAAGTTGAACCTGCCGAAAATCTGTTCCCTCGTTTTGATACCGCGGCTATGTCAATTGGTGCGCTAAGCCCAGAAGCACACGAAGCCCTTGCGATTGCCATGAACCGTTTAGGTGGTAACTCCAACTCTGGTGAAGGTGGCGAAGATCCTAAACGTTTTGGTAACGAACGTAACTCTAATATCAAACAAATCGCTTCAGGCCGTTTTGGGGTGACACCACACTATTTGGTTAACGCTAAAATATTGCAAATCAAAGTTGCCCAAGGTGCTAAACCCGGCGAAGGTGGCCAGCTACCTGGCGACAAAGTAAACCAGTATATTGCTGAATTACGTCATTCAGTGACAGGAGTGACCTTAATATCGCCACCACCTCATCATGATATTTATTCTATCGAAGATTTAGCTCAGCTGATTTTTGACTTAAAACAAGTGAATCCTACAGCCCTTATTTCTGTGAAATTAGTATCAGAACCTGGTGTAGGCACCATCGCTTGTGGTGTGGCAAAAGCTTACGCAGACTTAATTACCATTTCAGGTTATGACGGTGGTACAGGAGCCAGCCCTCTGACGTCAGTGAAATACGCTGGTAGTCCTTGGGAATTAGGCCTAGCAGAAACTCAACAAGCTTTAGTGAGTAACGGGTTACGTCACAAAGTGCGGGTACAAACCGACGGCGGTTTAAAAACCGGCTTAGACGTGATCAAGGCGGCAATTTTAGGTGCTGAAAGTTTTGGTTTTGGTACTGGACCTATGGTGGCGTTAGGTTGTAAATACTTACGTATTTGTCACCTAAACAACTGTGCAACAGGTATTGCCACTCAAGATGAAAACTTGCGAGATAACTACTTCATCGGTTTGCCTGACATGGTGATGAACTACTTCAAGTTTATTGCTCAGGAAGTCCGTGAAATTATGGCGTCAATGGGCGTACGTAAATTGGATGACCTAATTGGTCGTACTGACTTGCTTGACGTATTAAATGGTGTCACGGCGAAACAGAACAAATTAGACCTCAGCCCGATTTTGGCTAAACCAGAAGCGGGTGATCACACCAAATTATTTTGTAGTGAAGGGGCTAACGCACCAGCTGATAAGGGCGACTTAAATCAGTTGTTGTTGTCAGAACTTTCGGATGCAGTGATAAACAAAAGTGGTGGCACATTCAATTACCCCATTCGCAATACTGACCGTTCAGTAGGTGCGATTATCTCTGGCTTGATTGCTCAACATCATGGCAATAAAGGCATGGACGAACACCCCATTAAACTTAACTTTACTGGTACCGCTGGGCAAAGTTTTGGAGTATGGAATGCTGGCGGTTTAGAAATGACTTTAGCCGGTGATGCTAATGATTACGTAGGTAAAGGTATGGCTGACGGTAAGTTAGTTATTCACCCACCACGAGGTGTCAGCTTCAAATCAAATGAAAGTGTTATTGCTGGTAACACCTGCTTATATGGTGCTACTGGAGGTAAATTATTTGCAGCGGGGCTTGCAGGTGAGCGTTTCGCAGTGCGTAACTCTGGTGCTATTGCTGTGGTTGAAGGCATTGGTGATAACGGCTGTGAATATATGACAGGCGGTATTGTCGCAGTACTTGGACGTACAGGCGTTAACTTTGGCGCAGGTATGACAGGTGGTTTTGCTTATATTCTTGATGAACAGAATGATATCGAACAACGCGTAAATGGTGAGCTAGTAGAGCTCATGTCTATCGAAGATAAAGTCATTTTGATGGAGCACTTACGTGGTCTGATTAATCAACATTATGAAGAAACAGGTAGTGAGCATGCACACGATATATTAAGCAATTTTGCTGCTTATTTGCCGAAGTTCAGACTAGTTAAACCAAAAACTAGTGATGTTAAAAATTTACTTGGTCACATAAGCCGGTCTACTGCCGAACTTCGTGTCCAAGTGCAATAAGGGGGTATCATGTCTAAAAATGTATACCAATTTGTTGATGTAGAGCGTATTGATCCACCTAAAAAGCCCTCCATCCTCAGACGAGAAGAATTTGCTGAAATCTATCAGCCAATGAGTGATACCCAAGTTGCAGGTCAAGCTGACCGTTGTCTTGATTGTGGTAACCCCTATTGTGAGTGGAAATGCCCAGTGCATAACTTCATTCCACAGTGGTTAAGCCTAGCGAATGAAGGACGCATTTTTGAAGCGGCCGAGTTATCGAGTAAAACCAATACATTACCTGAGGTATGTGGACGTGTTTGCCCACAAGACAGATTGTGTGAAGGTGCCTGTACGCTAAACGATGATTTTGGCGCGGTGACAATCGGCAGTATTGAAAAATACATAACCGACACAGCCTTTAAACAAGGCTGGCGTCCGGACATGTCGAACGTTATTAAAACCACCAAGAAGGTCGCTATTATCGGAGCTGGTCCTGCTGGTTTAGGTTGTGCAGATATCTTAGTTCGCAACGGTGTGAAACCCGTTGTGTTTGATAAATATGAAAAAATTGGTGGTTTGTTAACTTTCGGTATTCCCTCTTTTAAATTAGAAAAAGAAGTGATGGATCTGCGCCATGAAATCTTTACTGACATGGGTATTGAATTTGTACTGAATACTGAAATAGGCAAAGACAAACCTTTCCAAGAATTATTGGATGGCTACGATGCAGTTTTCCTTGGTATGGGTACCTATAAACCCATGCAAGGTGGTTTTGACAACGAAAAAGCCCCTGGTGTGTATGAAGCCTTACCTTACTTAATTGCCAACGTTAATCGTCAGTTAGGCTTAGAAAAATCGCCTACTGATTTTGTTGATATGAAAGGCAAAAAGGTGGTGGTGCTTGGTGGTGGTGATACCACTATGGATTGCGTTAGAACAGCCATACGCCAAGGAGCACCAGAAGTCACTTGTGCTTATCGCCGTGATGAAGCCAGCATGCCTGGTTCACGTCGTGAAGTGGTTAACGCTCGCGAAGAAGGTGTGAACTTTAAGTTTAATCTTATGCCATTAGATATTGCTGTGGATGAAAGCGGCAAAGCAATTGGTGTGACTATGGTTAAAACTGAAATGGGTCAGCCAGATGCTGAAGGACGCCGTCGCCCAGTAGTGATAGAAGGCTCAGAACATGTGCTTGAAGCTGACGCTGTGATTATTGCTTTTGGTTTCCAACCTAGTCCAGCCAGTTGGTTTGGCGATTATGGCATTATCTTGGATGAAAAAGGCCGCGTACGTGCCCCTAAACATGGTAAATACGCATTTCAAACGTCTAATCCTAAGATTTTCTCAGGTGGAGATATGGTCCGTGGCTCTGATTTAGTTGTGACGGCCATTGATGAAGGCCGCAACGCAGCCGAAGGCATAATGGATTACCTAGGCGTGTAAGTTGTAAGACACTTAAGTAAAACTGAAAAAGGGGCGAAAGCCCCTTTTTTGATCACTATGTATTAACAGCCAACTTACTTTGTAAGGCTAATATCTATCCACACTAAACGATGATCTGATGAATTTTTCCGATCTTTAATTAAACGGAATAATGGTTCAATTGATTTAGGCCAAAATACACCACTGCCCTTCACTTCAAGTGACCTTGAAGGTAATACATAATCAGCTCGCATTGCCCATCCGGCTGTATGCTCGGCTGCATAGTGGTTGTTAGGCGTATTAGCCTTACCACCTTCACTTTGTGGCACAGCCGTATCATTCACTAACGGATGACTAAGTAGCCTTCGTATGCCACTTTTTATACCGTCACCTTCCTTTGGTGAAGCATTTAAGTCACCTGTGATAACAAAATGCTCTCCTTTAAAACCGCCTAATTCACCTTTGTCATCGTAAATATAAGCTGACTGCTCACCGACCGATAAATAGTCCGCCCAAAATCGTATTTCATCATGATTACGTTTGCCGTTACGATTCTCAGGCCCATCAAATACCGGAGGTGTGGGGTGACTGGCGAGTACATGGATAGTGTTATTGTCAATCTTGATTGGAATATCCCAATGAGACTTAGAAGACAATCGCAATATCTGCTGTGCTGCTTGGCTGTAATACGGCTGAGCAGTTTCACCTTTGATGCTGGATAATAAATTGTCCGGCATATCTTTCCATAAGAAATGTTGAAAGGTGCGGATTTGCTCAAACTGAATAGGGTATTGGCTGAGTACCAACATGCCATAGTGACCAGGAAACAGACCAAAACCAAATGCGTCGCCTTTAGTGCCAGAGGCAACTCCATCTCCATCCAGATCCATTCCAGAGTCAACGCCAGTGTTGACTGGGGCGCTATAAAAATAAGGGTAATCAATAGGCTTACTGTTGTTCCGAGAAATTTTAAGGTAATTGTTTATAAAATTATGTACGTCTGTTGCTGACTGGTTTGAATAATCAAACTCATTTAAGAGAATAATTTCAGGTCTAGTTTTTTGGATGATTTCAGCAATATTACTGATCTGCTGAGACTTGCCGGAAAGTAAACGAGTCGATAGCTCATCTCCTTGGGCTTGTTGCCCAGGTTCTAAATAGTTGGTGGCATCCATACTGACATTGAAAGTAGCAATTCGAACACTTTGGCTATTGGAAGACATACTGAACACCGTAAAGAAAACAATCATTATTTTATACATAGTTAAACCATTTGTGGGGATATACGAATAATAAAAGCCGACTACAAGTCGTCACTTTTAGCCTTTCTAAATGAAAATCGAATATTAATATTCACGACAAAAAAAAGCTTTCTAATAAGAAGTGCCAAAGATCATAGCTTGCTCAGAAGCATTAAAAGCTTCATGCACATATTGGTTTTGGTGATTGAACGATGCAGTGATGATGCCGTCATTAACAAATGAACCTTTGCGTAATCTTTCCAGTTATCGTTTATCAGGTTGCCCTTGTTTTCGATTACAAAGAAAAAACTTACGATAGCAGCTTAGGGCTGCAGAAAAAATAAACCCCTCGAAAAAATGAGGGGTTTATTATCAAGATGAAAGTACCCGAAGGTACTTTGAGCTAAATACTCAATTTGAGTTCAACAAATTAAAATTCGTATTTCAAACCAAGTTGAAGCTGCCAAACGGATTGAGAAAGCACTTCTAGGTTCTTAATGCTTCTGTCGCTGTTCAGATTAAAGTACTCATACTGACCATCGACAATCCTAGCCGAAACAACGTCGCGTTCGTATTCATAACGAGTACGCTCAATACGACCCCAATCAGAATTAAGAAGGTTACCAAAGTTTTCAATATCGAAGAACAACTTGAAACTGTGCTCCTTGCTAAAGGCTGGTAGTTCTTGCTGTATACGAATATCAATGATGGTTGACCAAGCAGAGTTGTCATTGTTGCGCGGAGCTATACTACCCGCATACTTTGCCAACTCAGAACTTTCAATGTAATCAAAGAACGCTTGTTGCGCTGCCGTATCTCCATCAAATGAAGTCGAAGCAAAAATCGGATCATTCAGACCACTTGGAACATAAAGTAAGTGACCGGCATCATCATTACGGCTTTCACGTGAACAGCGACCGCCACCTACGTCAAGTAAACAAGCATTGTTTTCGTTGAAGGTATAACTGTAAGGTTGACCAGAACGCCGAGTCATGAACATTGACACTTTGGTTTCGTAACCAGCGATCAACTCTCTTGTCCAATTAGCGCGGAACTTAAACAAGTGCTCAGTTTGGAAACTTGACGTACCTGCTCGTGGCGATTGACGATCATATGCAGCAAAGTCAGAGTAGTTTGATGACGCGGTTGACGATGTGCCGTAACCGATATCTTTTACATCTGAATAAGTATAGCTGGCGAACATGTCGAACTCATCCCAATCGTTAGTCGCTGACAATGCATATAACTTACTATCACCAGCGTCAAATGAGCCAACAATTAAGGCTTCAGGTCCGTTACAGTCGTAGACAGGGCGACCATCTGGTGCCGTATCTTGAGCTTCACAACGTTGATCGTACCAATAAGTGGCATTATCTAACTTGTTGTAAAGGAAGTCTGCAGAAAATAACCAACCTTCACCGAGTACCGGTAGCTCTTCTGCATAGAAGGCAGCACCAAGGCTAATTTTAGTAGTGGTTGGAATTTCGAACGATGGGTTTAGTGCGTTAACACTACCATCTGGTGCTTCACTTGCCAGCGAAGTAAGCACATCCTGCGGAATGTACTGACCTGTTGCGGCATCAGGTGTAGTTGGTACTAGAACGGTACCGAAAGCATTAGAGCCGTCAGAAATCACACCATCGTTAGAGTAGCTATTTGAAAGCCAAACTCCTGGAGAACCACCAGAGAAACGACCAATCCCACCACGAACAGTGATGTCATCTGAAGCAAACCACTCAAACGAAACCCTTGGAAGAATAACATCCAAGCCTTCGATATCCGTAGTGTTAGAATAACCATAACGGTCGTTAAAGTTTTGATTTTCGCGGATTGAACCATTAGATTCGTACCAGTCATAACGGATACCCGCTTCAATGCTCAGGTCTGAATTGACATCCCATGAATCCTGCACATATAAAGAGTTTGAAGCATAACCCCAAATAGCACGAAGATCGTTTTCATCGTTGGAGATCGCATTATTATACAAAAGTCCAGACGCGGTAGCGTTGGCTAAATCTTCAATACTATCAAAAACGTAAGAACCTTCGGAGTTTTGCGCGAATAAGTTATCTATATCAACTTCTTCTCTCTCGAAACCACCTTTGACTATATGGTCGCCTACTGCGTATGTAGCCAAAAATTTGAATTGTAAAAATTCTTGATCTAATGAGTTACCATGACGGAAACGGTCTGGGCCGATTGAAAGATAGTTTTCTTCACCATCAACTTCACGTAAGAATACCGCGAAATTAGGAAATTCAGCACCATTCAAAGAATTCTGACCTGTGGCTTGCGTAGTACTTGCTATCTTAACTTGGGTCGAGAAGTTTTCATTCCAGTCAGAAAATACGTGGCCGATAATGCTCTCTACTTTTTCTGAGCGGTCATACCAAGCAGAAGATGCGCCAAGAACATTGTCTGAGGCTAAAAAGTTGTTACCGTTTTGCTCACGGATGGCGTTTCCTTCCGACATGATATAGGTGAACTTTGCACGGTGGTCGGCACTAATGTTCCAGTCTATATTGGCAAGGATTTTTTCATTTTCGGCTGGGCCTTTGTTAAAATCACCAATGTCGAAGCCCCAAACATCTGAAACAATCTGACCAACTTGAGCAACGTCGTCAAGTGTAATGTTAGGTTCTTGGTTAAGCGCGCCTGAACCTGTAGGCCCATTTCTAAGAGGAGCGACTTCTTCATATTTGTCGTAAGCAACGAAGAAAAATAGCTTGTCTTTTATTAATGCACCACCAAGTGTTCCAACAAAAGTTTCTTCTTTAAAAGTAAAGTCGAATTTGTCATTGCCGTTTTCATCACCTATTAATGAATCGCTTGTTTTGTAATAACCGACTGAACCATGGAGTTCGTTAGTACCGGATTTAGTAACAGCATTAATAGTACCGCCAGTAAAACCGTTATATTCAACGTCAAAAGGTGCTGTTTGTACTGACAGAGATTCGATTGCATCATAAGAAATCGGAGACCCCTGCGTAGGGTAACCATTTGCATTCAAACCAAAACGGTCATTCAAAGCAACACCGTCGATAGTTAACGAGTTAAAGCGGCTGTTTGCACCCGCTATAGTTAATTCTTTGGCTCCACCACTTTGCACGTTGATTGAAGCAAACGGATTCAGCTGAGCTGCGTCTGTGATATCACGGTCAATCGAAGCAACTTCACCTAGAGCTTCAAGACCTAGGCTCATGCTTAGCCCTTCATTCGAGAAACCGGCCACTGCACTAGTGCTGCCCGTTATTTGAATAACCTCAGTATTACCTGTTGCCTCTACCGTTACAGGAAGAGAGAACGCTTGGTCGAGAGACAGATAAAGATCTTCGATTTGTACAGGAGCGAATTCGCCGCCACTGATCTTAACTGTGTAAGGACCACCAACACGCAAACCGCGTGAAGAAAATACACCACTTTCATTTGTAGTCGCTGTAGACACAGTGCCAGATGGTATATGGGTAATAGTGACAGTAGCTCCAGAAAAAATAGCTCCTGTTTCGGTTGCAACATTACCACGGATAGAAGATGTGGTTGATTGCGCCATTACAGCAGACGATAGTCCTACTGACATAGCTACTGCAATCGCAATGCGACTGAATTTTGTTTTTTTAAACATTATGTGTTTCCTAAGTTTTATGTGTTCTGAACAATTCGTCCGAACTGTTGTCTGTACAGAATGCCATGAGTCAATGTCTATGGCTTGGTTGATCGATTCAAATCGATTTCTCATTCCGTTAAATTAAGTTTAACAGATTGATTATGACACTTTTATTACAGCCGTAACAGTATTGGTGTAAATTTATAAAACTGTCACATTTCTCCGTCAAACTACACAAGTTCGCAACATACTTTAACATAAAACTTACAAACCTGACCAACGGGTCAAGTAGAAAAATGTACATTGTGAACTGACTTTTATCAAGTTCGCTGGTATCTTTCGTACCAATTTATCCCTTTACGAAACGGTTTGGTATGTCTACCCCATTAGTTATTGCCATTTCAGGCGCATCTGGTTCTGGTAAGTCTTTGTTTACTGAGAACTTATTAAAAGAGTTTTCTGAAGAAGGCAAAACTGTTCAAATTTTACGAGAAGATCATTATTACCGGTCTCAAGATCATTTACCCATGGCTGATCGTGAAAAAAATAATTACGACCACCCAAAAGCGTTTGAACATGAATTATTGGTCAAACACTTAGAAGCGCTTAAAAATTGGCAATCAATTGAATATCCGCATTATTGTTACAAATCTCACACTCGCTTAGCAGAAACTGAAACTCTCATTTCAGCGCCGGTTATTATCATTGAAGGGATCATGCTTTTAGCAAATGACGCCCTTCAACCGATGTTTGATATCAAAATATTTGTTGATACGCCTTTAGATATTTGTTTATTGCGCAGATTGAAAAGAGATATCGCAGAGCGAGGAAGAACCTTTGAATCGGTCGCGAATCAATACGAGTCAACCGTTAAACCTATGTATCATCAATTTATCGCTCCAAGCAGATTCACCGCTGACGTGATTGTGACCCAAGGTGGTAAAAATCGAATAGCTCTAGATGTGATTAAATCTCATATTCAACAAAGTTTGCTATAACTTTCAGCTACATGCAGCTCAAATAATAATAATAAGAAGAAGGAAAAAGTATGGTTAGTCTAATTGGTGTTGCACTAATGCTGTTCATAGCATTTGTATTTTCAGCCCATAAAAAAGCAATTAATTGGCGCACTGTAGGTGGTGCATTTGCTATTCAAGCTTCGGTAGGTGCGTTGGTATTATATTTTCCGCCTGGAAAAGAATTTTTATTAACATTAACCATTTATGTACAAAATATTATTAATTATAGCCAAGACGGGATTAATTTTATTTTTGGTCCAATGGGCGATAAGTCCATGGGGTTTATCTTTGCATTTAATGTGTTGCCGGTAATTGTGTTTTTCTCTTCACTGATTTCGGTTTTATATTATCTTAAAATTATGAATCTGATCATTCGGACTATTGGTGGTTTTTTACAGTTTTTCTTAAAAACCAGTCGTCCTGAATCAATGTCAGCAGCGGCTAATATTTTTGTTGGTCAAACCGAAGCACCACTCGTCATTAAGCCTTTTATACCGAACTTAACCCGCTCTGAGTTATTTGCAGTAATGGTCGGAGGTTTAGCTTCTATTGCTGGCTCGGTAATGGCAGGTTATGCGCAAATGGGAGTAAATATCGAATACCTTCTGGCTGCTAGTTTTATGGCAGCTCCGGGTGGTTTATTGATGGCTAAAATCATTATTCCAGAAACTGAAGAATTTAAAAATGAGCTCAGTGAACAAGAAAACAAAGAAAATGAATATGCCAATATTTTTGATGCTGCGGCCAGTGGTGCTGCATCAGGTTTACACCTAGCATTAAACGTAGGTGCGATGTTATTAGCCTTTATTGGGTTGATTGCCTTACTCAATGGTGTAATTGGTTGGGCAGGGGGATTATTTGGTACAGAAGCACTGAGTTTTCAGGTCATTCTTGGCTATCTTTTCCAGCCGATTGCTTGGGCACTTGGTATACCTTGGGAAGAAGCAAATATAGCTGGTAGTTTTCTTGGCCAAAAAATAGTTGTTAATGAATTTGTCGCTTACTTAGATTTCTTACAAAATCAAAGCGAGTTGTCACCCCATTCTCAAGCAATAGTGATATTTGCCCTATGTGGATTTGCAAACTTCTCGTCTATTGCAATATTAATGGGTGGCATAGGGGCACTGGCTCCGAATAGACGAAAAGAAATTGCTCAGCTAGGATTAAAAACCGTATTAGCAGCCACATTGGCTAATTTTATGAGCGCAGCCTTAGCCGGTTTTTACCTTAGTTTATAAACAGAACAAAGAAGAAGTGGAGATATAATTATGGAATTAGTAGCAGTCGATTACCAAGCCCCCAACGCTGACAAACTTTTTGTAGAGTCTTTGCATAAAACGGGCTTTGGCGTATTGAAAAATCACCCTATAAGCCAAGATAGAGTCAGCAGCATATACAAGCGCTGGGAAGCTTTTTTTAATAGCGAAGAAAAAAATAAATTTACCTTTAATAAAGACACTCATGATGGATTTTTTTCAACTGAAATATCTGAAACAGCAAAAGGTTTTAAAAAGAAAGATATCAAAGAGTACTTTCACTTCTATCCTTGGGGACGTTGCCCTGGGGCATTAAAACAAGAAGTAGCAGATTATTACCGTGACACTAATTTGTTAGCCTCAGAATTACTCGCATGGGTTGAGAAATACTCTCCACCAGAAGTGTCAGCTAAATACACACAATCTCTATCCAGTATGGTCGTCAATAGTGAACAAACCCTGCTGCGTATTTTGCATTATCCGCCTTTAGATGGCTCGGAAGAACCGGATGCCATACGGGCAGCTGCCCATGAAGATATTAATTTATTGACCATCCTACCTTCTGCAAATGAACCTGGTTTGCAAGTAAAAGGTACTGGGGATACATGGTTAGATGTGCCCTGTGATTTTGGTAACCTAATTGTAAATATCGGTGACATGTTACAGGAAGCGTCTGGCGGATACTTCCCCTCCACTACCCATAGAGTAGTGAATCCTAAAGGTAGTGACCAAACAAAAGCGCGAGTATCTCTACCTTTGTTTTTACACCCTAATCCTGAAGTAGTGCTGTCTGATCGGTACACTGCAAAAAGTTATCTGAAAGAACGCCTTGAAGAGTTAGGTGTCGCCTAATTTAGAACCTGATAAGCATCCGCCGCCTGCAATAGTAGCCAGGCGGTTTCTGCAGCCGACACATAGAATTCTTTATCTATATTTTCAAAGTTATCCTTGGGAGTATGGTAACGCTTATGCACACCGCCACCGACAAATAAGTAAGGAATACCCGCCTTAGCAAAAGCCGCATGTTCACTGGACTTACGCCAATTTATTTTGCGCTCAAACCGGTCAAAACGCTGATTCTTTCTATGTCCATTGATAAAACATAGTCCCGCAATATCAGCAACGTTTTTGACTATATTAGCCAATTGTTGGTCAGCTCTGGTAAAGGTTGCATATAGTCTATTTTTACGACCTCCTTCACACAGCATGTCTAAATTAATGTTCAGTTTTATGTTGTTTTTACTGATAGGCAAATTTTTTATGAACGCTTTTGCACCATATAAACCTTGCTCTTCAGCATCTGTCGCCAAAAATATAACTGAATGAGCTAGGCCAAGCTCAGAAATTTTTCCTGCAATAGCAAGTAAGGTGGCCACACCTGATGCATTATCATCTGCACCATAATAGACATGCCTGCCCTTTGCCCCTAAGTGATCATAATGAGCCGTAACAACAATAAATTGGTCCGCAAATGTGTTGCCTTTTAGCCAGCCAACTATATTAAAACCTTGGTTGTTTGCAGAATTGTTGGGAAAGGGAAACGTTTGGATATACTCAGCACGTTGTGGGAAATTGGCTACACCTATTTTTTTAAACCGTGCTTGTAGAAAGTTCCGTGCGTTAACACTACCAATAGACCCAGTTTTTCTACCGGACATTTTCGCTGACGATAAAGTAGCTAAATCATCAATCAAGGTCGTTTCATTTAATAACCCATAAGACTTAGGCTGTTCGCAATTTGCATATACCTGCGAGCAAAGAAAAAGACTTAAAAGCAAAAATTTACGAATTTCAAACACCTAAAAAATAGTTACAAACGGCTAAGGAATTCCAGTTTACTTTGGTACCTATCTTCATCTTGTTTATTACCCGCTTTATTTTTAGCTTGTTTTAAATAACGTTGGCTTTGTTGTAACTCGCCAATTTGAAAATAGGCACGAGCCAAGCCAAAATACACTTCATGCTTACTTCTGTCTAAAGCTAAGGCTTTACGGAAATGCTCAAGAGCTTGATCCCAATGCTCTTGTTCCATTTGTTGCTCACCTAAATTGACATGGTAATAGGGATTACTGTTTCTTTGGTTTTCGACTCTCGCTAAAATATCTTCAGCGTCTTCATTCCTTCCGGTAAAAGTATACAAATAAGCGAGATTCTCCATAGCAGTCAAACTATCTGGTTTTATTACAAGCGCATGTTGATAAGATTTTTCAGCTTGGGGGAAATACTCAGATAATCGATAAACGATACCAAGGTTAATCCAGGCTGAGTGAAAATTAGGATTGATCTGTATAGCTTCACGAAAATAGGCATATGCAGTCACATAGTCTTTTTGCAAAACAGCATCCGCCCCTTTGTTGTTATAAAACATAGATAAAACAGCTTGTTTGCTGACTACTTTTTTCGGTAATCCACGCCTTGATGACTGTGGATCAAAATCGACCTGATAACTTGGCCGATTAAACTCAATCACATGTACTTGTTTTGGTGCCAACATTTTAAGGTTGATGTGACCGTTAAGCAGGCTAAAACCAGCGCGTCTAGTCCAATATTCAGGGATAATGATCTCTTGAAAATCAACCTCAAATCCCGCTTCGGTTGCCAGTGCATAAGTCATAATAGACATAGACAAACAGTTTGCGGCTTGAGATTGAAAAGTACCACTGGCAGTGGTGTTAGCATCGCCTTGATACAGTAAATTAAGATCAGACCGATCAAATATAGCTTTCACCAAGGCTTCCATTTGATCAATTTTATTATGCAAAGGTCCAATAGTGGATTCGACAAATGCCTTAGCGTTTTCATCTAACTGAAAAACCTGTTGCTCTGACTCAATGTCGATATCTGAAAAACCGGAAAAGCCTTGATCGTACAACAACGTATCAGGAGGAGGAATTTGCACCACCCTAGTCTGGCAAGCTGAAAAAAACATCAAAAATATAAACGAAATTAGAACGGTTAGAATCAATGAACGTTGCGGCATGATAGATACTTCCAACACAAGTAACATACCATTAACATAGCTGTCATCCAGCAAAACTGCTACTTAATTCATCTTAAAAAACGGGGGTTTTATCCTGCTTTGCTTGCGACCAGCATGTTTATCTTTCCTTGATATGTTGCATGTTCCTCTTCAGTTCTTGACTTCTTTCTTGCCAACTTCAAGTAGTAATGGCTACGTTGTATATTGCCTAATTCATAATAGGTTTTACCTAAACCAAAGAATACCTCGTGGTAGCTTTTATTTAACCTTAGTGCCCGTTGATAATGCTCTAGCGCAACTTTCCACTGCTGTTTTTCAAACGCTTTGTCCCCCTTGTTTACATGAAAAAAAGGATTGTCTGAGCGTTTTCGCACAACTCGATCCACTATGTCCTTAGCTTTTTCATCTTGCCCCATATATCCATATAAAGACGACAAATTACGCCAAGCAGTTAAGTTTGTTTTATCTTTTTCGATAGCCACCAAATAGGTTCTTTCTGCTAAATCATAGTGACCTGATAATCGATATAAATAACCTAAATTTGCCCAAACCGAAGACAAGTTAGGAGAATGCGATAATGCAGCACTAAAATAGGCATAGGCTTTCACATAGTCTTTTTTAACTAACGCATCTGCGCCATTGTTATTGTGAAACATAGCGACAACTTGATTAAGTTTAAGCAGGGTTTTAGGAAAATGTTGGCGTGTGGCTTGGGCATCAAAGTCTACTTCAAAACCTTTATTAATAAATTGAATATTCTCACGGCTAGGACGAGGTAAAATTTGCAAATTAATATGCCTATTTAATAAACTTTGACCTTCTCTAATAGTCCAGTACTCAGGAATTTCTATATCTTGGAAACGTACACCAAAACCTAATTCTTTGGCTAAAGCGTAAGTCATAATTGACATTGATAGGCAGTTGGCGGCTCTACTTTGAAATGTTTGATTAGCGACAGTATTTGCTTCTGCGCGATACAATAAGTTTAAGTCTGAACGAGAAAAAATATGTTGTACAAGTGCGTAGATTTGTTCTTTGGGTTTAAATTTTCCTTTTATCGCTGATTTAGCGAAAGTTTTAGCCTCGTCGTCTAACTCAAAAATTTCACTTTCACTCTCTACATAGACATTTTTGAATCCAACAAAGCCTTGATCATAAAGTAACTCTTGGTGGCTAACTTGCACTTCTGAAACAGACTGACAACCAACAAATATGATAGCTACCAGAAAAATACTGAGGTTTTTCATAATTTGCCTGCAATTGATAATAAGGTTGTAGAACATTTAGACAAACAATTTATTTTTTAGTTTACTCGAAGTTCAAACCTTTGAATTGTTTTATAACACTAGCAGACGTAATAGACTTAGGGCCAATTGATTTTAACTAATTGTAAATGAAGAAAACCATATGAAAATAGCTATTTTGGGTGCCATGGATGAAGAAATAACCCTTATCCGGGAATCACTAGAGAACTGTCAACAACAAAACTTTAACCACCTAACTGCTTATATTGGCAAACTTGGTGATGTCGAAGTTGCTTTGATTAAATGTGGAATAGGCAAAGTAGCAGCATCGGTTTCAACTAGTGTTGTGATCCATCATTTCGCTCCAGATCTGGTCATAAACACTGGTTCGGCAGGTGGGTTTTCAAGTCACCTCAACATTGGTGATATTGTTATAGCGACTGAATTACGTCATCACGATGCTGATTTAACGCATTTTGGCTACGAGCTTGGCCAAACTGCAGGTATGCCTGCCTATTTTGAATGTGACAAAGAACTAGTTGAACATGCTTCTAATGCTGCAACAAACTTACAAGGTGTTCAAACACATCAAGGGCTTATTTGTACTGGCGATTCATTTGTTGGCAGTGATGAAGCTGCAGATATTATCAGAACTAACTTTCCATCTGTCAGTGCGGTGGAAATGGAAGGTGTAGCTATTGCCCAAAGTTGTCATTTGTTGGGGACGCCATTTTTAGTCATCCGCTCATTGTCTGATATCGCGGGGAAAACCTCGACGGTTTCATTTGAAACATACCTCGAAAAAGCGGCCAAAAACTCTGCAACTTTAGTCATGCAAACTATTGCAAAATTAGCCTAATGCATAGCGTTATCAATACCTTATTGAGTGAACAGTTTTTGCCATTTTGGGTATTGTTGTTGGTTGTATTAACTGAACGTTATCTACCTTGGCCTGATAAATACCACCCGCTTCGTTTTTTAAACGTATTAGCGACAGGCATGCAGGCTAAGGTTCTTTCCCCAGAGCGAAGCTCAACGAGACAGCAAAAAATATCAGGATCTTTGGCGTGTATCATTTTACTGCTGCCTTTTTGCCTAATAATAATGGTGTTTAAATATTTATCTGAATATCCCGTTTTTTTTGAAGCATTAATGCTTCTTATCGCCTTGCGCTTCCAAGATATTCCCAAACAAACTCGACGCGTTTCTGCTGCGCTAGCCAAAAATAAAAAAATGCTAGCGCGACATGCTTTATCGCAAATAGTCATAAGAGAAACGGAGAAAATGTCTCCCTTAGGTATGGTTAAAGCCAATATTGAATCGCTTTTACTGAGGTATAGTTATCAGTATTGTTCAGTGATTTTTTGGTATCTACTAACAGGCGGGCTTGGAGCGCTTATCTATCGCATGGTCTACGAACTGTGTTTATGCTGGAATCATAAACTGACTAGATTTAGGCATTTTGGTCAACCCATACGACACCTAGTCAACATTCTGCAATGGTTACCTAGTAAATTTGCAAGTGTGAGTATTATGTTAGCTGTAAACATCAACCTAGGCTCAATCGCTCTATTTCAGCGTATAAGCTATCAGTGCAATCATTTATTTGTTTTAAACCTGTGTGGAGCCAGTTTAGGCATTGAACTGGGTGGCCCCGCATATTATGACCAGCAAAAAGTGCGTTCAAAAAAATGTGGTGGAAACAGACAAATTATATTAGCCGACAGTGACAGAACACTGGCTGCGGTTGAGAGTGCAACATGGGTATGGTTAACTTTTTATTTCGTGGGTTGTGTGCTGACGTTTGTAGTCTCTAGATAACAAATAGGCACTTGCATTCAGGGTAATGCTTAATCCCCTTTACACTCTGCTCAGCACTATCTACTATCAGCACTTCATCAACAAACTAAAGAAGATATTATGTTCAAACAAGCGACCTTTTGGGTATTGAGCCTGCTAAGTGTTTCAGCTTATTCAGCCAACGTCAGTAATATCAGTCAGCAAGAACTGCTAAAAGCAGACACAAACAATTTAGTCATAGTAGACGTTCGTACAGCAGAAGAATTTCAACAAGGGCATGTACCAAATGCGATAAATGTGCCCTTGAGCGAGATTATCGACAATCCTGCCATCTTGAACTCCTCTAAGGGAAAACCAATCATTCTGTATTGTCGTTCAGGCTATCGAGCGGGCAAAGCAGCCGAAGCTTTAACTAAAGATGGCTACCAAAACCTAAGTCATCTTGAAGGTGACATGCAAGGTTGGTTAAAAGCAGGCTTATCTATTGAAAAATAACATTAAGTAGACGCTTTACAGATAAACCTTAGGTAGCACAATATTCGCTTCAAGCTTAGTGTTACTGCTATATTCACTGTGGTTATCAGTAAGAGAAATTCATATTTCTGTTGAAGCTCTTGATCTACATTTGAGCCATTTGAATCTTCCTGCTAAAAATCGTTGTTGGCATAAACCTAATACCAACCGTTAGCACCCCTTTATTTTGATTTCTTAACCTAATTAGTAGGTCTTTAATTACTTCAATACTAATAATTCCATTAATATCCGTTTTATCGGTTATTGTAAGCAGCATTAAAAATTAATCCTTTACTACTAAGACCCCGTAAGTGAATTACAATGAAAAATTGGTATAGACAGACTCCCAAAAATACAAACGGCCTTCAAAGCCTAACCATTCTGCTTGTTCTAATTACTCTTTTCTTTAGTCATAGCTTGTTTGCTCAAGGGGTGCGTTTTATTGGAGAGGAGACAATACCTTTGCTGTATAAAAATAGTCAGAATAAAAATGAAGGGGCTTTATTTGAACTTGCCACTTTACTTTCAACTTATACCGGTCTAGAGTCAAATTTTGGAATACTTCCTTGGGCAAGAGCCTATGAAACCGCATTACGAGAGCCTAATATTATTCTAATTTCCGTTCTTAAAACCCCACAAAGAGAGAGAGAATTACAATGGATTGGCAAGGTGCTACAAGCTCATGCAAGCCTCATTGCCTTAAAAGAAAGAACCGATATCAAGATCACAACCATAAAACAAGCGAGTAAGTATGTAGTCGCGTCAGTACGTGGTTATGGTTCAGCTAAATATTTGCAACGCCAAGGCTTTAATGAAAAAAATAATTTGGCGTTAACTAGCCATCAAAGCCAGATGTGGCAATTACTCTATAACAAGCGAGTTGATTTAGTGATGGCGAACATAAATATTGGGCGCTTCGAAGCAAAACATATAGGATTGGAGCCTTCATTAATGCAAAGTAAACTATTAATTGACGAATTAGTAAATGATTTGCAATTTGCTACAGGACGGTCTACTCCTCTAGCCACAGTAATGTTATTACAAAATGGGTTAGAGGCTCTCAAAAAAGATGGCACTTATGATGCCATCCTTAAAAAATGGAGTTTGAATTAAGCAAAAATGATATCTAAATTTATTTCAGCTTTATTCTGGCAAATTTGCGTTTTCCAACTTGATATGCGGCTTCAGTTGGCTCTTTAAGCACTAATTTGCTATCGACAACTTTCTCTCCATCAATTTTAACCGCTCCTTGCTTGATCATACGCATAGCTTCAGAGGTCGAGCTAACTAAACTTGCGTCTTTCAAAACATTCGCAATCATCAATCCTTCAGAAGGAAGTGCAAATTCAAATTCTGGCATTTCATCTGGGATCGCCTTTTTTTGAAAACGTAGAATAAAATCTTGATGTGCCGCTTCTGCATCTTGTTCACTATGAAAACGTGTTATCAATTCTTTAGCTAAATCGATTTTTGTATCTCGTGGATTTAACCCTGCCTCAACCTTTTGTTTAATGGCTTCAATTTCGTTTTTAGGGGTAAAGCTCAATAAATCGTAATAACGCCACATTAAGTCATCAGAGATAGACATTACTTTGCCAAACATATCATTTGGCGCATCAGTGATTCCTATATAATTACCTAAAGATTTTGACATTTTTTGCACGCCATCTAATCCTTCAAGTAACGGCATCATCAATACTGTTTGTTGTCTTTGTCCTTCAGATTTTTGTAGTTCTCTGCCCATCAACAGATTAAATCTTTGGTCGGTTCCACCTAATTCAACATCGGCTTTTAATGCAACCGAATCCCAACCTTGCACTAATGGGTAGAGGAATTCATGTATCGCGATAGGTTGACCACCTGCATAACGCTTTTTAAAGTCATCCCTTTCTAACATACGTGCAACGGTTTGATTAGAAGCTAATTTGATCATGCCAGCAGCACCCAATTTTTCCATCCACTCGGAATTAAATCGAATCGTAGTTTTTGCTGGATCTAAAATCTTAAATACTTGTTCTTTATAGGTTTCGGCGTTAGCCAATACATCTTCTTTGGTCAACGGCTTTCTGGTAACATTTTTACCGGTAGGATCGCCAATCATGCCAGTAAAATCGCCAATCAAAAATATCACCTCATGGCCTAACTGTTGGAAAGTCCGGAGTTTGTTTATTAAGACAGTATGACCTAAGTGCAAGTCTGGTGCAGTAGGATCAAATCCAGCCTTAATTTTTAAAGGTTTGCCTTCTTTTAGTTTGGCAATCAGTTCGTCTTCTAATAATATTTCTTCTGCTCCGCGCTGAATTTCAGCCATTGCACTTTGCCAATCAGACATTTTTGTAACCTTGTTAAAAATCTACTGTTTATCTTATGTGAGACATTTTACTTGCCAAGGCCCAGCAATGAAAGGGTTATGGTATTTTTTACGATAACTAAAAGTGATTATTTACACCTAATAAAGTGTACAAAAAAGCAGCTGCAACTGGAAAAAGCTTCGTAATCCATATATTCTGCAGTTAAGTACTAATAATTGTGTTGTATTTGTGATTAAAAAGACCTTAAAAAATATGCCTAAACCACACAGATGGATCATGTCTGTGATTGCAGGTTTCTTGTTTGTTTTGTTTCTTTTCCCTTCTGAGCCAGTCAATGCCTACAAAAACTCAGCTTCTTCTTTGGAAATAGGCATACGTTATGACCTAGAAGTTAACTTTGATAATTTCCCTATAGAAGATCTTTCGGGCCTTGAAGAAATAAATGAAGCTAAGTCAGTCGTTGTCAAAAAAGGCGATAACTTAGCGCTAATATTTAAACGGAATGGCTTATCACCTCAGCAAACTTATCGCGTCAGTAATGCAGGTCAAGATGCCAAAAAATTACTCAAAATAATGCCTGGTGAGGTATTGGAGTTGCAAATTGATCAGCAAAACCAGTTAATCTCATTGCAGTATCCATTTACCAGTACTGATACGTTGGTCATCAGTAAAAACGAAGATTCTTCCTTCAGTAGTAAAATTGAAACGCTCAACGTTGATACCCGATTAAATTACACTCAGGGTGACGTGACCAACAGCTTTTGGAATGCGGGTGTAAAAGCTAATTTAACCGATAACCAAATAATGCAAGTTGCAGGTATTTTTGGTTGGGATGTCGACTTTGCTTTAGGCCTCAGAGCAGGCGATAGTTTTTATGTGATGTTTGAAGAGCATTATATTGACGGTGAATTTATCGAAAACGGAGACATAGTCGCCGCGCAGTTTGTCAATCAAGGAGAGGCGTACACAGCGATACGTTATGAAGACGGCAATTTTTATACGCCCGAAGGCCAGAGTATGCGCAAGAGCTTTTTACGTGCCCCCGTCAACTTTAGGTACATCAGTTCGAGTTTCAAGAAAAAGCGCTTTCATCCAGTACAAAAACGCTGGAAGGCACATAGGGGAGTCGATTATGCAGCAGATCGCGGCACCCCAGTAATGGCCGCAGGCGACGGTAAAGTTATTAAAGCGGCTTACGACAAATACAATGGTCATCATGTATTTATTCAACACGGTGAAAAGTACGTAACCAAATATCTACACTTTACCAAACGAAAAGTTAAGAGGGGCCAAACAGTTAAACAAGGTCAACTCATTGGCACCGTTGGATCTACAGGATTGGCGTCGGGCCCACATCTACATTATGAATTTTTAGTAAACGGCGTACATCGTAATCCACGCACGGTCGATTTACCCAAAGCTCAACCCATCGCCAAAAAAGAGAAAAGTAAATTTATTGATATTGCGGCATTCAGATTACAGCAATTAAACAATAACAAACGTATCATGTTGGCAATGAATTAGGGGCAGTTATGCCACAGTTATATCTTGGTTTAATGTCTGGGACCAGTATTGACGGAGTTGATGCTGCATTGGTCGATTTCTCTGGTTCACACCCTAGATTATTAGACTGTCAAACCTTTCCTTTTCCGTCTTCTTTATCTGATGAATTACATCAACTTTGCGCGCCTAGCGAAAATGAAATCGAACTAATGGGTCGCGCAGATAGGGCTGTAGCTGAGGTGTTTGCACAAGCGTCACTTCAATTACTTAAGGACAACTATGTTCGTCCTGATCAAATTAAAGCTATAGGTTCACATGGACAGACCATTCGGCATATACCATTTGGTGAACACAGTTTTAGTTTGCAAATAGGCGACCCTAACACGCTAGCGACACTAACTGGTATTGATGTCATCGCTGATTTTAGGCGCAAAGATATCGCTTTAGGTGGTCAAGGGGCACCATTGGTGCCGGCTTTCCACAAAGCGGTGTTTGCTAGCAAATCCCAATCAAGAGTTGTGATCAATATAGGTGGAATAGCAAATATCACCTATTTACCAAAACTTGATTCTGATGACATTATTGGATACGACACAGGCCCTGGCAATACCTTATTAGATGTATGGTGTAAACTGCATACAGGGCAAAATTATGATGAAAAAGGACAATGGGCAGCCCAACGTTCTGCAGATCCTGAGTTACTGCAACTTTTGTGCAACCATCCTTATTTTTCAGTTCCAAGGCCTAAAAGTACCGGCCGTGAGCAATTTAATCTAGCATGGCTGGAACAAAACCTCGGCTGTATTGCTCGGCAAATTGATCCGCAGGTTGTGCAAGCAACATTAGTCATGTTAACAACCCATACGATAGCCAAACAAGTTTTGCAATTTAAGGATGTTGAGCAGGTGTATATTTGTGGTGGCGGTGCTCGAAATGAATTTTTAGTCGAAGAACTTGAGTCAGAATTACATGAATGCGAATTGTTCACTACAGATGAATTGGGTGTAGAAGCTGATGCAGTTGAAGCGATGGCGTTTGCTTGGCTTGCCTATGCCAACGTCAATAAAATACAAGGCAGTGTAGCCAGCGTAACTGGTGCAACAAAAGGGGCAGTATTAGGTACCTTTTGCTCAGGTAGGGAATAATAATGGCAAAACGCCAATTAGATAAAACAGACATCGCCATTTTAGCGGCTTTATACAAAGACGCCAGAATGAACAATAAAGATATTGCCGAACTAGTCGGAATTGCTCCCTCTTCATGCCTTGAAAGAATTAAGAAGTTACAAAGTGATCAGGTAATTAAAGGTGCACAATTAAACGTCGACTTTCAGGCATTAGGCGCCAATATTCAGGTAATGATTTCTATCCGTCTATCTGATCACAGTCGGCCCACAGTCGATACTTTTCAAAAACAGTTGGCTGTGTTGCCTGAAGTGATAAGTCTTTATCATATGGGTGGCGAAAATGATTTTTTATTACATGCTAGCTTAAGAGATACAGAGCATTTGCGAGACTTTGTATTTAACGCTATCACTGCAAGAAAAGAAGTTAACCATGTTGAAACTGCGCTGATTTACGACCAAGTAAATGGAACAGAACTACCTAAAGTATGATCTATATTCAAACCACACTCTGCAACTAAAGCTCAAAATACTCAGTAAAACATTTATACAGTTGGGTACCGCTTAACACCGAGGCCGAGGGGAAATGCAATATAGCAACTAAATCACAAGGTGCGAGTATGTCTGTTGTTGCCCTGTCTGTATCTAGATTATCCACATTGAGCACTTTGGCTAATACCTCACCCTTTTTAACAATATCACCTGGTTTAGCGATATATTCCACTATTCCACCTTGCTGAGTAAAAAGAGTCTTGTAGTGATTGAGTCTGACGGCCTTGCGTGACATTTTCTCAGGTATAGAGGTACTTTCAGGTAAACATCCCTTGGCAGTCAAATAAGTTAGGATACTTTTAGCGTCATATTCACCATCTTGAAAGCTGATCACTTCTTGGCTACCCATCTCCAAAGTGAATGCTTCCACTGCAAAATCAACCGCCTGCTGGCGTTTGCTACTGACTAAATCTGTGAGTAACCACCATGGGCAAAACATCGCTTCGTCCAGAGCACCTGAAAACACATTTGGCATAAATATCACATGCGGGATATTGAACAAACTAGCAGAAGACTTAACATATTCAGGTACATAAATATGCCGCGTAGATACAGGGCCATTGTGTAAATCCAGCACATAATCAGCATCAAATGCCAATTGCTGCAACTTCAAATTAAGATGCTGAGCCAGACCAATACCCCATGTTTCATCTAGTCTAGTTTGTAATTGTTGTTTTATTTTTTGTCGAAAGCGAGATTTTATCGACGGAATGCCTTCATCGTCATCGATGGACTGCGCAAACTCATGGATGATGGCGTCATCATAGTAGTAACCACGGTTCCAATTTGTACCATTAACTGGGTCAAAACGCCCCAAGGTATACTCACCTGCTTTGATGTTGGTACCAACCGGATTACAGTTGGGGACTAATAATACTTCGCCGCAGATGGGCAGCGTTTTAAGCCACTGAATCAGTTGATAAATGACTACGTTGCCTTGAACTTCGGCACCGTGAATTGAGCTCTGTATATAGACTTTAGGCCCTGGTTTTTCACCAACAAAACGATACAGGGGCACATTCATATTGCGCCCAGAAGCATTCTGAGCCACCACTATGTGTTCTTTGAACAGCTTATTCATGCAACCCATACATCCTATTGAAAAATCTAGGCCTTAGATGCTGGAAAGTGCGGAGAGATTGACCTACGAACACCATTCCCCCATAGAATAGCTTCATTAAATAAGCTATGTAGCAGCTTTTGATCTATTTCCAGAATTTTGGAAATCCTGATCACTTTTAACCAATTACCACTTTCAAAGGCTTTGGCCAGCATTAAATACATAAATAAATCATTTTGAACGCCACATAATGCATCTTTCACCTCATCAACTAGAGGCAATTCTTCGATCAACACTTCCATTTTTTGATCAAGTAAAGCGTCCAACATTGAAAACAAACCAACTAAAAATGCGGTAGGAGGATTATTGCCAATATTTTTTTCTGTACCGACTAAATCACAAAACTTTGCGCGTACTAAAGACAAATGAAGTAGTTCTAAAGGTTTATTGTCGGATAAGTTGGCCAAAGCTAACAACGCAATAAACTTCTTAATTTCTACCTCGCCCATATAATTTAGAGCATGTCGCAATGAGGTAATTTTATATCGTTTGTTAATCATCGGATTATTGATAAATCGCAACAACATATACGACAAACCCACATCGTGCTCAATCACACTATTGATACTTTCAACGTCGAATGATTCGCTAGAACTAGCGCCCATCAACTCTACTAAGGTAAGTTTGGAAGTGGGTAAATTTTTGCTCGAAACAGATACCGGCCGAGCAAAAAAGTAGCCTTGGAAATAATCGAATCCCATATCCCTAAAAACACTGAAGCTATCCTGTGTTTCAACTTTATCCGCGATCAGTTGAACATTAGCATCAATAAATCGATTTACGTTTTCTGCAAAAAAGTCCAAATTTTCATGATGGGAATTCACTTTAAGCATATCAACATAGGGTAAAAACTCATCCCAACTTGGATTAAGACGACAGTCTTCCAATGCGATTTTATAACCCATCGTTTTAACATGTTTACACATATCTAAAAGGCTACTATCTCCATTTTGACCCGCAACCAATTCAACCACCACGTTTTCTGGGTCAAGAGAAGCTAGCAAGCCACTCATCAGTGTTTCAGATTGGAAACTAATAAAAGACTTTTTGCTGCAAGAGATATCGTCTAAATTTAGGGTTTGATAATTTTTGGCGATCAGTTTGCTTGTTGCTTCATCCCTTTCCACATTAGGATAACAATTCTGTTTACCATCCCTAAAAAAAAGCTCGTAGGCAAAAACTTCTTTGTCTCTATCTAATATTGGTTGGCGAGCTATAAAAGCAAACATATACGTCCTGTCTAAGTATTTTTTATTGTGTTGATTCTCTAGGTCAAAAGTTGCAGACCGTTTATTTTATAATCATAACACTTAAAAAAAAGCTATGAATATACCGTTTTCTATTAACTTAATGTCAAAATCCCCCTATACAGACTGCTTCATCGCAATTCCCCATTTCAACGATTCATTATAGAACGCCTGAGTCATTTTTAAGTCGAGAGACAACTGCTTGGAAATCTTGGCTACACCATTCCAATATCCGGCCTCAAACGCTCTAATCAAAGCTAGGAATGGTTTTAATTCATTTTCATCACCGCATAATGCCGCTTTAATATTCTCACCTATAGGTAACTTCTCAACGATTCCTTCCATAGGTTGGTCAAGTAGCGCATCGAGCAGAGAAAATAAGCCGATTAAAAATCCGGTAGGTGGGTTATTTTCCAACGACTTAGCTTGGCCAATTAATTCACAAAATTTAGCTCTAACAAGTGATAAATGAATGAGTTCTACCGGCTTATTATCTCCCAAATTTGCCAAGGCTAAAAGTGCGATAAATTTCTTTACCTCGACTTGCCCCATATAATTCAAAGCATGACGCAAATCACTGATTTCACAAGATTTGTTAATAGCAGGGTTATTAATAAAGCGCAGTAATTTATATGACAATGACACGTCACGTTGAATGATACCGCTCACTTTTTCTAAATCAAACTCACTCGCTGAACTGGCACCAATTAGTTGGATTAAAGATAGCTTTGAGGTTGGTAATCTCTTTTGCTTTATTATCTGTGGTCTGGCAAAAAAGTAGCCTTGAAAATAATCGAACCCCATATCCCGATATTTTTCGAAGTCTTCTATCGTTTCAATTTTTTCAGCAACAAGCTTTATCTTAGTGCCTTTATATTTACCAATATTGTCAATTAGAGTTTGTTCGTCACATTCAACTATATCCACTTTAATAATATCAATGTAAGGCAATAACACGTCCCACTTGGGGTCAAAATCGTGATCATCCAGTGCTACGCTGTAACCACTCTCTTTGATGTTTTTACATGCTATGACTAATTTGGCCGTTGGGTTAACAGTTTCGACCACTTCGATCACTACTTTTTTAGGATCCAGTGAGGTGGGAAAACGGTGTAATAACGTATCTTGAGAAAAATTAATAAAAGCGGGTTTGCCAGCGGTAATGTCATCCAAACCTAAGTCTAAATGACTGTCGGTTAAAATCTTTGATGTGGCTTCATCGGCAGGGATATCTGGAAAACAATTATTTTCACCATCTCTAAATAGTAATTCATAAGAATAAAGTTCCTTATTTTTATCTAAAATCGCTTGACGCGCAATGTATGAAAACATAAATTATTTGCCTTTAGAAAGTTTATTTATCGATATTTTGATCCGTTACATAGCACCGCTACGTAAGCTAGATTACCGTAATTTTAAGCCAACAACATTCTAATTTTTTTCTACTTACGTGAAAAACTATTTTGAGTCGCGATATCTAGTCAAATTGGAATTTTTTTCGAATTTGGCGGTCTATTAAGTTAGAGCAAACTAAACACTAGTTTACGGAATGAATTAAGGTCGCATAGCAGTTTCTTTTTTGCTAATATCGCGAGCCGCAGAGTTATACGAGGTAACTATGAGTACAGATTTACGCGCATTGACATTAACTGTCCCGCAAACGGGCAGCATTGAGACTTACGTTCAAGCGGTAAGTGGTATTAATATGCTGACTGCCGAAGATGAACGCGCCTTAGCTGAGCGTTTACAGCAAGATGATGACTTACAAGCTGCGAGAAAGCTTATTATGTCGCACTTGCGTTTTGTGGTGCATATTGCAAAGTCCTACTCTGGTTATGGTTTACCCCAGGCTGATTTAATTCAAGAAGGCAATATCGGTTTGATGAAAGCAGTCAAACGCTTTGATCCAACAGTAGGTGTTCGCTTGGTTTCTTTTGCTGTGCACTGGATAAAAGCCGAGATACATGAATTTGTATTAAAGAATTGGCGAATTGTCAAAGTTGCCACCACTAAAGCCCAACGTAAATTGTTTTTTAACCTACGTAAAAACAAGAAACGTCTTGGCTGGTTTACTCATGCAGAAGTGCAAAACGTAGCAGAAACTTTAGGTGTAAGTACCAAAGAAGTATTACAAATGGAAGCTCGTATGAGCAGCCATGACCAAGCTTTTGACTTGTCTGCCGATGATGACGAAAGTGGTAGTTTTGCCCCCGTACAATTTCTTGAAGATAAAAGCGAAGACGTAGAGTCTGAAGTGATTAACGCTGATTGGGATTCGAATGCATCGGGCAGATTATACGCAGCGATCAAAACACTTGACGACCGTAGCCAACACATCATCCAAACTCGCTGGCTGTCAGATGACAAAACTACATTACAAGATTTAGCGGATAAGTACCAAGTATCTGCAGAGCGTGTTCGACAAATCGAAAAGAACGCGATGAAAAAACTACAAAACGCGATGGCAGCTTAGTCGATATCGTTTAATCAAGAGTTATAAAAAAAGCGCGATATTCGCGCTTTTTTATTGCCTAAAATTAACTGTATCGACTAAATAAGAAAGTATTAATCGTGAGTTTCGATATTAGGTAAAATCCAAAATATCCCAGAAAATTCAGCGACTGCATTATCACCATCTAAAATAGCTACATTTAGTTTAATTTTGCATTTTTTGTTTTTATCTAAAAGTTCAAACTTACCACTCAGTGATTCAATGTTACACAAGGCTCTAGGTTGCATGGTAATAGGCTTATGGTAATGAATATTGCCATCACCTAATACAATTTCCCCATCTAACCCTTTTTCTTTGAGCTGCAGAAATATCATGCCCCAACCGGTCAATGTCGCCAGAGAAAAAATACTGCCTGCGAACATTGTGCCATGCAGATTAATATTTTTATTCAAAGACGCCCGAGTCTCAAGGGTACGACCGGTATATTGGTGCAGTTTTATTCCCATCTGTTCGCTAATAGGAATGGTGTCATGCCAAGTTCTTTGTAATAATTTACACCATTTGGGATGCAATAAAATACTGCTTAGATCAGTCAGTTTTTTCACCATTTGCTGACGTTGTTGCTCACCAAGTTCTTTCGGTGCACCTTCTTGTGCCTTAAAGCCTAAACTGGTAAACAATGCGATGGATGCTTGGGTACTATTAGTGACAATCCGCACTGCGCCTTCTGATCGGGCGACCGCTTCTAAAGAGGCTACAAGCATTTTTGCTAAGCCTTTTCCTTGGTAGTTTTTTTCGACCGCCACATGGCGTACTTGGGCTTCTTCTGCAGAGTTCATATGTACTCTGCCAACGGCAATCACATCACCATCAGAGTTACGGATCATCCTGTGTTGACTAACTTGTTCGTACTCATCTTTTTCAGAGCCCTCTGGATATTTCCATGGCTCCCTTAACATTTTCCAACGAAATGCAAAATAGTCTGTGAACTCTTGTTCACTCGATGGAGTATCAATTTTATACATCTATCAAAGTATTCCTATCCTGCTTAGCACATCAAAAACTAAGTAATCAAAACATAAAACCAGCTGGCTATTAAAACGTAAAATGCAATTAGCAGCAAACTATACTTGGAGTTGAAACGTAACAGGTCCGTCATTTAACAAAGAAACCTGCATATCGGAACCAAATTGGCCACTCTGACAAGGTAAACCATTTTGTTGACAGCATTCAATGAAATAGTGGTATAGCTCTTCGCCCAATTGAGGGGAAGCGCCAGCAGAAAAGCTTGGTCGATTACCACTTTGTGTATCCGCGACTAAAGTAAACTGTGAAACAACAAGTAATTCACCTTGCACTTGCTGCACATTGAGATTCATTTTTCCTTGTTGATCACTGAATATTCGATAATTCATCACTTTCTGACATAATTTTTTCGCCTTGGCTTGATCATCATTTTTTTCAACACCTAACAAAACCAATATGCCATGTTTGATTTCGCCAACACTTTTTCCGGCAACCTCTACTTTTGCATGTTTTACTCTTTGGATTAACGCAATCACTGCTGTTCTTGCCAAAATTTAGCCATAGCTTGACTAGCCGAACACAACGCTTGAGTAATTAATTTTTCACCCGAGCTATGCCCAGATTCAGGTACGATGTTCAACTGGCTGTTGTGCCAGACTTGACTCAGAGAATACGCCCCTTCAATTTTACACACGCAATCGTAACGCCCGTGGATAATACTAGCCGGCAAATGTTGAATTTTTTCTATATTTTGCAAAATATAATTTTCAGCAATAAAGCATTGGTGTTTTATATAGTGGCACTCTAATAACGCCAAACTAATAGCGCTGTGTACATCTGAAACCAGTTGGTTTTCATCAAACTGGCAATGTAGGCGACTTATACGAGCTTCCCATAAACACCACGCCTTGATGGCCGCCATTTTTTGCACTTCATTGTTACTATTGAATATTTGGTAATAGGCATCGACGATAGATACGTCTTTAGGTTTGTTTTTTATTGGCTGCAAAAAGCTCTGGTAGTATTCTGGAAACAACTGCGCAGCGCCACCTGATGCTTCTAAATACCAGGTATAATCCTGCTCCCTCGCTAGAAAAATCCCTCGCAATATAAGCCCTATAACACTTGCTGGTTGACGAATAGCCACCAGCAAAGCCAAAGTTGAACCCCATGAACCACCAAATAACACCCATTTTTTAATCTTCAGATGTTGCTGAATCAAAAGTACGTCATCAACCAAGGCATGACTATTGTTATTTTCAAGCTCACCAAAAGGCAGAGATTTACCACATCCTCTTTGGTCAAATCCAATTATCCAATATTTTTCAGGATCAAAAAAACGCCTGTAATCTTTACCAATACCCGCTCCCGGCCCTCCGTGCAGGTACAATACCGGTATGCCCTTAATATTGCCGGTTTGCTCCACATATAATGAGTGTCCGTTTGCTACATCTAACATTTCAGAAGCAAAAGGTTGGATATCAGGAAAGAGTTGAGTCATATAAATTTACACATCCCATTTGTTTATTGTTCTGCAATGCTTTAATTTACTACTTAAGTGTGTAAAAAGTTACTTTATTTTAGTGGAGATAGAATATGTCAGGACAAGGTTCAGGTGGCAATGTAATTGCTGCGATTTGCAATTTTTTTATTCCCGGTTTGGGTCAATTGGTACAAGGTAGAATATTAGCGGCAATCATATTTTTTGTATTGGTGACTGTAAATTATTCGCTCGCTGCTACTGGCATTTTATTTTTCATGGCTTTTTTTGGTTTTATTTTTCATGTTTGGGCCATTATCGACGCCGCCCGATTTAAAGGCTAATTATGAAAAAACTACTATTAGTATCATTGATTATTCTCTTTGCTGGGTGCCAAAGTGCCTATTATGCAGCTTGGGAAAAGGTGGGAGTCGAAAAACGCGATATCTTGGTGGATAGAGTCGAAGATGCCAAAGATTCACAAGAAGACGCACAACAACAGTTTAGCTCTGCGCTAGACGAATTTAGCCAGTTGATAAACTTTAATGGTGGTGAGTTACAAGACGTCTATGAGCAACTCAAAGACCAGTTTGAAGCCAGCGAGGAGTCTGCCAACACATTATCTGAGCGCATCAACAAAGTTGAGAGTGTTGCCGAAGCATTGTTTGATGAATGGGAAGATGAGTTGGAAAAATATACCAACGCAAAACTCAAACGTGATAGCCAAAAGCAATTAAAAGATACCCAACGTCGTTACACTTCTTTAGTACGCACAATGCGCAAAGCAGAGAGTACTATGCAGCCTATATTATCTGCTTTAAGAGATAACGTACTGTATTTAAAACACAATCTCAACGCTAATGCGGTAGGTGCACTGCAAGGTGAGTTTGATGGTATTAAGAAAGAAATTAATCAATTGATTGTAGAAATGAACAATGCTATATCTGAATCAAATAATTTTATTTCTAGTATGAAAAGTTAATAAAACCTCAATGATGATGACGGATTTAATTCGTCATCATCATCTGTAATCCTGTCTTCTGCTTAATCGTTCAAAAACACCTCTAAAACATGTAAACAATGTTTGCGACCGATATAGATTTAACCTGCATTAACTTACAGAAACCCTAATAGCCAATAGACGACTAGTCTGCTCTAACACCTAACATATGACAAATGGCATAACTCAGTTCACTGCGATTAAGCGTATAAAAATGAAATTTCCTTACACCTTCTTTAGCCAATACTTTAACCATGTCCATAGCGATATTGGCACCCATCAAATTTCGCGTAGTTTGATCATCTTTATCTAAGCCGTCATACATTTTGTGTAACCATTGCGGCACATGCACATTCGTAAAACCTGCAAAGCGCTGTAACGTTTGATAGTTAGTCACCGGCAAAATCCCTGGCACGATGTCTAAATCAATACCGGTAGCGGCGGCGCGATCTCTAAAGCGTAAAAAAACTTCAGCATCAAAGAAAAACTGACTAATCGCTTCTGTGGCACCAGCATCGGCTTTACGTTTTAAATTAAGTAAATCGAATTGGCTATTAGGTGCTTCTGGATGTTTTTCAGGATAGGCCGCCACTGCAATTTCGAAGTCTGCTACTTCTTTCAACAATGCCACTAAATCAGAAGCATAGGATTGGGGTTTTTCAACACCGTCTGGCAAATCACCGCGCAAAGCAACAATTTTTCTGATCCCACTTTGCCAATAGTCCTTAGCAATTTCGATAAGCTCTTCTCGGGTTGCATCCACACAGGTTAAATGTGGTACAGCCTGAATGCCCGTTTCTGCCTGAATACGTTTCACCACGTCATGGGTTCTGTCTCGTTCACCACTATTCGCGCCATAAGTCACAGACATATACGACGGTTTAAGAGGTGCTAAACGCTCTACGGATTTCCATAAGGTTTGTTCCATTGATTCTGTTTTAGGTGGAAAAAATTCAAAGGATACATCGATCCCTTGCACCTCTGATAATGATTGATTTAATGCATCTATCCCTTGTGCGTAAGACGCCATGGGTAACTCCAAAAGTATTTAGCCGTTTAGACGTCTAAAGTAAGCTTTGAACGTAAAGCCGTCAAGATGTTTAGCAGTCTATCATTGACCTTTTGCCCGTAATGTTTAGAATTTCAATGCATAAGAAAGACAAAAGATTGAAAAAATGGCAAATTTAACAAAATGGAACGGTGAATATATTCACCCATACGCAGAACACGGTAAAAAAAGTGAGATGGTGAAAAAAGTCACTGTGTCTATTCCACTTAAAGTTTTGAAAGTACTCACCGACGAACGCACACGTCGTCAGGTGAATAATTTGCGACATGCAACTAATTCAGAACTTCTGTGTGAGGCATTTTTACATGCTTTTACTGGGCAACCCTTACCAGATGATGAAGATTTGGAAAAAGATAACACCCAGCTCATTCCCAAAGAAGCCAGAAAGCTGATGCAAGAGATGGGGCTATCGATAGATACAGAAGAAGAGGGAGAATGAACGGCTTAAGTATAATTTAAGTCGTTCATTACCATCCAAAATCTAAGTGTTTTAAAACTCAGCAGATAACCTAAACGTAATCGTATTTTCCACCTTTTTCTAAGGCGGCTTGATATGCAGGTCTGGCATGCACGTTTTTAACGAACTGGGTAATGTTTGGGAAGTGTTTGGTATTTCCTCGCGCTACTGCCGCTTCAAGTGGAAAGCTCATTTGTATGTCTGCCCCCGATAACTCTTCACCAGCAAACCAAGTATTGTGAGCTAAATGACTTTCAATGTAATCCATGTTTTTAGCGATAATAGGTCCGTAATAAGAAGCCATCAATTTATCAACAATCTTATTAGCAATAATTTTAACAAAAAATGGTTTTGCGTTAGTTCTTACCTTATCCAGTACTAACTTAGCCACTAATGGCGGCATTAGCGTGCCTTCAGCAAAGTGCAGCCAATATGTATATTGTCTATGCACTTCAGTTCCTCGCTGTGGATCCGCCAGCTGCCCTTCAGCACTCTCTTTGTGATAGGTGCCAATTAAGTATTCAATTATTGCACCTGATTCGGCCACAGTGACATCTCCATCGGTAATGATGGGGGATTTTCCCAAAGGGTGGATTAATGTCAACGTATTAGGCGCTAGGTTAGTAACACTATCTCTTTGATAAAGCTTAACTTCGTATTCAAGGTTAAGTTCTTCTAACAACCACAAAATGCGTTGCGAACGAGAGTTATTTAAGTGGTGTAGTATGATCATCTGGCGTTCCTTCTAAAAGATTCAATGGTTTATACGTGTTGCCATTGACTAAGACCACTTTAGTTTGAAAATCTGCATCTATTCGTGACTTTTATTAGCGTCTCAAACCAACCAGCTCACCTGTATCTATGACCTGTTGCTTTATCCATTGCCATAATTGTGGATTTGCTTTTTCAATAGCTGCATTTTTAAGCAGAATTTGACTAACCGATATATCGTGGTCAATCCAACTTTGACAGCCATTATGTAGATTTTGAATCACAGGCATTAACCTGTCTATTGCCTTAGCAAATTGCGCTTCTGGCGTTTGAGCTTGTTCAAATTCGATCCACAGTTTGAGATAAGCTTGACCTTGTTCATCAGGTAAAATGGCAAAAATTCTTTTCGCCGACACCAACTCATTTTCATAATCATCATGATTAGCATCGTAAGCAAACTTATCACCCGTATCGATTTCAACGATGTCGTGCAACAACAGCATCGTAACCACAGTTAATGGATCTGATTGTTGTTCGGCGTACGGCAAAAGTGTTAATGCCAACAAAGCAATTTGCCAGCTGTGTTCAGCGCTATTTTCAAAACGTGATAAACCAAGGGGTTTAATCTTACGCTCTACATTTTTCAACTTTTCAATTTCAACTATAAACTGAGTGATGGCTTGAAAATTTTCAGTCATTTATTACTCACAAAACTAGGTTTAATCATCGTATTAAGGAAATACCATGATTACAAAATGGTTTATTTTCCAGCTGGATCCAAACTCGCATAATAAGCGGAAATATTAGCAATATCGCTATCACTTAGGCCTGCAGCCATAGGTGCCATCACCATGTTTTTGCGATCTCCATCGCGAAATGCTTTCATCTGTAAAACCAAATACTGCTCTTTCTGTCCAGCTAGGTTAGGATACATTGGGATCATAGAAATACCTTTGTTACCATGACAAGCTGCACAAGTAACAGATTTGGATTTTCCAGCAGCAACATCAGCTGCAAGTATTGGTTGAGACAACAACCCACATGTGGCGAGTACAGTAATTAATACACCGTTCTTAATTTTTTTCATGTTTTATCCTTAGTATTTCACCCAAAGGTTTGAGTAAATAAATTATGCTAATTAATAAGCGTTTTAAATGAAGTTAGATCATTCTTTTGCTGAAGAACTTACTGCACTGGCTAGCGAAGTCAAGCCAATTAAATTGAAAAATTCTCGCTTAGAGGTTTTTAATCATGACCTTGCAACAGAATTAGACTTACCTTCTGAATGGCAAAATGAAACTCATTTATTTAGCGCTCTATATGCACAGGACGGCGCCCTCAATAGATGCTCAGTGGCACAAAAATATGGTGGTCATCAATTTGGACATTGGAATCCAGAACTAGGCGACGGTCGCGGTCTGTTGCTGGCAGAAACCATCGATTTACAGAGACAACGATGGGATTTACACCTTAAAGGAGCAGGTCCAACACCGTATTCCAGATTTGCAGATGGACGTGCAGTATTGCGATCTACGATAAGAGAATACTTAGCCAGTGAAGCGCTGCATTCTTTGGGTATTCCTACTTCACGCGCATTATGTCTAATATCCAGCGACGACCCGATATACCGTGAAAAACAAGAACGAGCGGCGAAAATGATCCGTGTATGCCAAAGTCACTTGCGCTTTGGCCACTTCGAATACTTTTATCACAGTAAACAACCTGAAAAATTACAAAGCTTATTTGATTATTGTTTTAAGTATCACTTCTCTGACTGTGCCGAAGCAGAATCTCCCTATCTAGCAATGCTAGAGAAAATTGTGCATGACACAGCCAAATTAATTGCAAAATGGCAAGCTTTTGGTTTTAACCATGGGGTGATGAATACTGACAACATGTCTATACATGGGATTACCTTCGACTATGGACCCTATGCCTTTCTGGACGATTTCGAACCCACTTTTATTTGTAACCACTCCGATCCTCAAGGACGTTATTCTTTCGATAGCCAACCGGGAATAGGATTGTGGAACCTTAATGCATTAGCCCAAACTTTCACTCCGCACTTAGAAATAGAACAGATAAAGCAAGCACTTAATAGTTATGAGCCCACTTTGTTAAAAGAGTATTCAACACTCATGCATAACAAATTAGGTCTTTTGCCCCAACCAGCATTTGTAGAAGCAAACTCTAAAATCATCAATACTTGGTTAGACCTTTTGGCGTTTGAAAAAAAGGATTATTCTGTAACTTTTAGGCAACTGTGTAAGTTCGACATATTGGGTGGCAATCAAAAATTACGCGATCAGTTTATTAATCGAGACCGATTTGATGAGTGGGCCGAACACTATACCTTGGCGTTAAAAGAGCAAGGTATGAACCAAACACAACGACAAACAAAAATGCGTCAGCACAACCCACATATTGTATTGCGTAATTATTTAGCTCAGCAAATTATAGACCGAGCTGAAGAAGGTAACTTTGAGATGTTTCATCAATTTATTGATGCATTAAAAAAACCATATGAAGAAATTGAAAAATACCAAAAATTCTCTGCACCTCCCCCCGATTGGGGAAAACAATTAGAAATATCCTGTAGTAGCTAGGTTTATTCCTATTGAATTCACTCAACTATTTTTGCAAAAGTAGTAGCAATAAAGTGCAATATGAGCCAACGTATATAATGCGTCGCATCTACAGGGCAACCATGAAATCACTCTATTCAATTGGTTTAATGTTATGTTTATTAAGTGTTTTTTGGCACTCAAGCAACATAGCATCAGAGCAGGTGGTGATATCTAAACACGACACTCATGTAAACTTACTAGGCAAAATTGACTGGCTAATTGCAGAAAAATCCATGCAATTGTCCGACATTCAAAATTTACAAGATTGGCAACCCAACTATATAACCAAACAAATCAGTCAAGATAAGAGCCTGTGGGGGAGATTTCAGGTTGTATTTGTTGATACTGATGAAGAACAGTATTTTTTGACTATTGGCAATCCTCACTTGGATTATGTTGATGTTTTTTTATTAGATGAGAAAGAGCGCATCTTAGGTTCCTACTTAATGGGTGGTAATCGAAACTATGCAAAGCGCCCTTTCAAACACAGATTATTTATCACTCCCATCCGTTCAGAACAACAAGTGGTTACGGTTTTTTTAAGGGTTAATGACGATGGTCCATTAGTCTTCCCTGTAGACTTAGACAAACAATCTTCATTAGTTGAAAGAGAACAGCTACTGTTAGCAATCATTGGTTTTATTAGTGGTGGGCTCGCACTGCTCGCTTGTTATTTTTTGATTACCTATATCTTTATGCGCAGCCCAGTACGTTTTTGGTTTGCCCTTTCCAGTGCCGCTTTTCTATTGTTATTTTTAAACACTAAAGGCATTTTAAGCCAAATGACGGGCATCACTGCCTACATATCAAATCTCAGCTGTGCGCTGCTTGGTTTATTATTATTAACTTCAGCAAAAGTGACCTTTGCAATACTAGAAAAGGTACCCACTGTTTGGCGTTATGCTTTGTATAGTTTCGGATTTATAACGCTGGGCATGGCATTTTCTTCAGATAGCGGGCAGCAAATGACGTTTTCGACGTTAATGGCAGCGTTATCGATAGCACTTATTGGTTTATTAGCATTTTTCTATCATAAAGCCGACAAACGAACGGCTAACTTGGTTTGTTCGCTGGGATTAGCCTGTATTGCCCTAAGTGGTTTTGGTCAGGTGATATTATTCTTATCTGGCATTCCATTAACTCAAATGGTATCCCTGCTGTTTACCGTGTTTATCATGCTAGGCATTATGATAATGGCACTAGCGATTGAAGCACATGAGCGAGTTCTGACAAAACGTCACAGCAAACAACAGCAGTCAGCACTTAAAGATCTGCAACACTTTTACGACTTATTCAGGAATTCCGCAGAAGGCTTATACGCTTCAAGTCTGGATGGACAATTAATAAGCGTTAATCCAGCAATGTGTAGCTTATTTGGTTACCTTGACGAGTCTGATATGTTGAAGGAAGTCAATAATGCCGAACAGTTTTATGTTAACCCTGAAGACCGCGCAATTATGCTTGGAGAGATACGTAAAAACGGCAAAGTAATTGGTAAGGAAACAAAAGGCGTACGTAAAGACGGCAGTGAGTTTTGGTTTTCAATTTCTGGACAAATCAAACAAGAAGATGACAAACAATACGTATTTGGTTCCATATCAGATGTAACCGAACGAAAGCAGTCAAATATTAGCTTAGAGTATTTAGCCACCCATGATTCACTGACCGGAGTCTACAATAGACGTGAATTCGAACGTCGACTGCAAACTGGTTTGCTTAACGCGCAAAATCAAAATAGTGATTTAACACTACTTTACATGGATTTAGATCAATTTAAGGTGGTGAACGATACATGTGGGCACAAAGCCGGTGACTTGTTAATTAAACAGCTGTCACAGAAACTGGATGCAGTAGTGATGGACAAAGGCATTCTGGCAAGACTTGGCGGTGACGAGTTTGGTGTATTACTAGAAGGGGATAATGCACAAATGGCTTACTTGCTGGCCAACAAGCTACTCAATGCTGTGCAAGAGTTTCGTTTTATTTGGGAAAACCGCATATTCACATTAGGCATAAGTATTGGCCAAGTGCCTTGGCAAACCACCATCAGTACGCCAGAGCAACTATTAAGCATGGCTGATTCAGCTTGTTATTTAGCCAAAGAGCGTGGCCGTAATCAAGTACATACCTATTCAGCTGAAGATAAACACATGCAGCGTTATGAGTCTGAATTGTCTTGGGTTTCACATATTAATCATGCCCTACAACACGACTGTTTTGAATTGTATTATCAACACTATCAAGCCTTAAGCCACAATACTGAAGGGCATCACTATGAAATATTGCTCAGAATGCGCGATCAGAATGACAACATAGTGCCCCCTGGTGCTTTTTTACCTGCTGCAGAGCGTTATAACCTCACAGCACAAATAGACCGTTGGGTAATAGAAAATTACTTCAATTGGTTGTCGAATAACCCACAACATAACGCAGAATTAACACGAGTCAGTATTAATTTAAGTGGTCACTCTTTAGCGGATAAAGAGCTTAAACTGTTTATTTTGAATGCGTTTGAAAAGTATAAAGTGTCTTACAAAAAAGTATGTTTCGAAATCACCGAAAGCATGGCTATTTTAAAGATGGATGAAACCTTAGAATTCATTAATACCTTTCAAAAATTAGGCTGTTTGTTTGCCTTAGATGATTTTGGTAGTGGTTTTTCATCTTATAATTATTTGAAAAACCTGCCGGTTGATCAGGTCAAAATTGACGGTAGTTTTGTAAAGGACATACTGGTTGATCCTGTTGACATGGCCATGGTGAATTCAATTAAAGACGTAGCCAAAGCAATGGGCATGGAGACAGTCGCTGAATTTGTCGAGTCAACTGAAATAATGGTAGAGCTAGGTAAGATGGGGGTGGATTTTGCTCAAGGATATGGCGTGGCTAAGCCTCATGAACTGGCTAATTTTATTCAACATAGATAATCACAAGCTATTGTAAAAGTTTGAATCATGCCCACATATAGGCTGTATGGAGGCAATAAGCCGCAATTTTTTTTCTAATTAAGTACGTTTTACAAATATGAACCCTAAATCAGACCAATATCAATTTGTTAGTTCGGCCAAATTACCCACTCATTGGGGTAAATTTCACATTCATGGTTTTATTGATAACGAACTAGCACAAGAACATGTCGCGCTCTCATATGGTAATTGGGAGGCTGAAGATATTGTGCCTATTCGAATTCATTCTGAATGTTTAACCGGTGATGCATTATTTAGTACTCGTTGTGACTGTGGGGCTCAACTAGAAAAAGCATTACAAAATATCGTTCAGCAAGGAAAAGGGGTCTTGCTGTATCTAAGACAGGAAGGCAGAGGCATTGGGTTGCTCAACAAAATTCGCGCATACCAGCTTCAAGATGAAGGCATGGATACCGTCGAAGCAAATGAACACTTGGGTTTTGATGCTGATATGAGAGATTATGGTATCTGCAAGTTGATGTTAGAAAAATTGAACGTTAAAAATGTCAATCTCATGACTAACAATCCAAAGAAAAGTCTGGCCCTTTCAAACATGGGTATTAACGTAGTAGAACGCACTCCGATTGACCATGGCATAACGGATGACAACATTGGCTACATTCGTACAAAAACAGAAAAACTAGGCCACCAGTTCGATAAACACCTACTAAAATAATACTTCCGTCAGTAAATATTCAGCCATGGTTAAGGCTGACAAACGTATAACCTTATCTATAGTCTCAAGTGATACTCCTATTTTTTGGTAACACTTGAGTTTTTAACTCTAGAAGGAAAAGGTTATGCGCAGCCAAACCAAATACCTATTCATTTATTTATGTGTTGTATGCCTATTGGTAGGCAGTCTTGTGCAACTTGCACAAGCACAAGAAACCACAAATACTGAAACTATTGAGCTTAATCAAGCACAACTAGATCAAATGTTAGCACCTATCGCACTTTATCCAGACACCCTACTCTCACATATATTGGTGGCATCAACCTACCCGTTAGAAGTAGTCCAAGCCGCTCGTTGGCGTGCAGCCAATGAAGATTTAGACGAACGACAAGCTTTAAATGCTGTGGAAGACAAAGACTGGGATCCAAGTGTCCAAGCTTTAGTGCCCTTTAATGACTTATTACAGAAGTTAAGCGAAGACTTAGACTGGTTACAATCATTAGGCAGTGCATTTTTAGTGAATGAACAGCAGATATTAACCAGTGTTCAAAACTTGCGCCAAAAAGCCTATGAGCAAGGTAACTTAACTGACAATGATTATGTCAATGTTGAATATGAACAAGATGAAATCGTCATAGAAACGGTGCGCCAAGAAATAGTCTATGTACCCTACTACGATACCCGTGTTGTCTATGGTAATTGGTGGTGGCACGACCATCAGCCCTACTATTGGCATCGACCAAACCACAGCATTTTCAGTGCCGGTTTATATTGGAGCATGGGCTTTCACATTCGCCCAAGTTTTTATTTTGGTGGCTTTCATTGGCGCAATCGTCATGTGGTAGCTAACTATCACTACCGCAATCATGCAAACAGATATTGGTCGAATAATCATAATAACCGTCGTCAAGTAGTGCGAGTGAAAGAATATCCTCGCTGGAACCATAACCAACAACATAGACGGGGCGCACAATATCGGGTTAATGGTCAACGTATTGTTCGTAACTATAACGGTGGCGACAAAAGCAAAGGTTATCAGCAAATTGATAAACAAAGAGTGTTAAACGTTAATGATTATGCCCATAAAAACAACAAGAATAAGCATAACAAAAGAAATGCTAAACAGTTCAAACAAGCCTTAGGTAAGCAGCAACATACTGTTCGCCAAACCAAAAACTTTAAAGCGGATAAGGTAGTAAACAACAAACAACGGATTATCAACCAAGGTAAAAACCAGCAAAAGCAGAAACGGAGTACTTATCAGCGACCAAATGAACACGCTAAATTTGATGCTAAGCAAAGAAAAAGCCAGCAGGTAAAGAGGCATTCATCAGCACAAACGCAAAGTAGCCAACAAAAACGCACGACCGTTAACACGCAAAAGAACAAGAGCAATTACAAATCGAATCACAAAAGCAGTAATAAAAGTCGCGACTATCGCGCCAGCTCAAATAAACAAAACAAGTCTCGGCCGGTAAAAGTTGCTCGCCAAACTAAAAGCAAAGGACCACATAGATAATTCACTATTGAAAACAACAATCTGCCCACGTTATTATTCTTCAAATAGAAAATTAATAATTTGGGCTTTTTTTGCAAATAAAAATAGACGATCTAACTCATCCCAAAGTAGCAGAGTTGTTGCAAGAGCATCTAGACGATATGTATGCTACTTCACCAGCTGAAAGTGTACATGCCCTAGATCTAGAAAAACTTCGCCAACCAGACATCGCCTTTTGGACTGTTTGGCAGAAACAAGACTTACTCGGTTGTGGTGCATTAAAAACCCTTTCGACTGAACATGCTGAAATCAAATCCATGCGCACTGCCCGCCAGCATTTACGCAAGGGAGTCGCCACTCAAATGCTTGAACACATTATCCAGCAAGCAAAAACTCGAAATATTGAACGTCTAAGCTTAGAAACAGGCACCCAAGCTTTTTTTCAACCCGCTATCGCACTTTACCAATCTTATGGTTTTGAGTTTTTTGAGCCTTTTGCACAGTATAAAACCGACCCTAATAGTCAATTTATGACTTTGTCATTATGTTAAACCTGTTGAACTTGCGTATTAGTTTGGCCAAACGTCTATGAAGTTGGATTAATTAAGCGTTTTTAAGGAAAATATCGACCTCATATGCAAGTTCCTCTGACCCTAGTGATTAACTTTGTTAAAATACTCAGTATCTTAGGTTGCTTAAGTTACATCCCATATGAATTTTAAAGGTAATCATATCCTGTCGGTCAATCAGTTCGACCGCGACGCAATTGAACGGGTTTTTAATGTAGCCCATCAAATGTTGCCCTATGCCAAACGGCAAAAGCGCACCACAGTGTTAGATGGGGCTATTTTAGGTAACTTATTCTTCGAACCTAGCACCCGTACAAGAGTTAGTTTTGGCACCGCGTTTAATTTATTAGGCGGCGAAGTGCGCGAAACCACTGGATTAAGCAACTCAGCTTTAGCAAAAGGTGAGTCATTGTATGACACTGCCCGCGTGCTCAGTGGTTACTCGGATATTATTGCCATGCGCCACCCCGACTCAGGCTCGGTGGCAGAATTCGCTGAAGGCAGTCGAATTCCAGTCATAAACGGCGGTGATGGGGCCAATGAACATCCTACTCAAGCATTGTTAGACTTGTACACTATCCAAAAAGAACTGCTCGACCATGGCAGCAGTATCGATGGCATGCACATCGCCATGATTGGTGATTTAAAATACGGTAGAACAGTACATTCATTATCTAAATTATTATGCTTATTTAAAAACGTACGTTTTACTTTGATTTCGCCCAAAGAATTACCCATGCCAACTGCTATTATCGATGCCATTGAAAATGCAGGGCATCAGTACAAAATTACTGATCAATTTGAAGGCATTGCTGATGTGGATATTTGTTATCAAACACGCATTCAGGAAGAACGTTTCCCGTCACAAGAAGAAGCCAACCAATACCGTGGTAAGTTTCGCCTAAATCAGCAAATTTATACCAAACATTTTCAATCTAAAACGGTAATAATGCATCCGCTTCCTCGCGATTCACGAGCAGAGGCCAACGAACTAGACAACGATTTAAACCTTAATCCTAATCTAGCTATTTTTCGCCAAACAGACAATGGTGTGTTAGTTCGTATGGCATTGTTTGCTCTGACCCTTGGCGTAGAAAACATTGTTACCCAGTTTGATCGAGAAGTGCTTTGGCACGTAAACACCTAGTTAGTAAACAAATTTAACTTACAAAAGAAGTCACTATGCAAAAATCAAAAAGCCTTTTCGCCCGCGCCAAACAACATATTCCCGGCGGCGTTAATTCCCCAGTTAGAGCCTTTAAAGCAGTGGGCGGCACTCCCCCATTTATTAGCAAAGCAGATGGCCCTTATATTTTGGATGTAGACGGCAAACGTTATATTGATTACGTACAATCTTGGGGGCCAATGGTATTGGGCCACAACAATCCTAAAATCCGCCAAGCGGTGATTGACGCAGCTGCGAACGGATTAAGTTTTGGTGCACCCACTGAAGCAGAAGTAATCATGGCTGAAAAAGTCAGCGAACTAGTCCCCTCGATGCAAGTGTTACGTATGGTCAACTCAGGCACAGAAGCCACCATGAGCGCTATACGTTTAGCCCGTGGATTCACTAATCGCGATAAAATATTGAAGTTTGAAGGTTGTTATCATGGCCATGCCGATGCATTGCTAGTTAAAGCAGGTTCGGGTGCATTAACCTTTGGCGTACCTAGTTCACCAGGCATACCCGCCGATTATGCTAAACATACCCTTACCGTGGAATACAACAACCTTGAGTCTGTAACGAATGCGTTTAAACAGCATCCTGAAGATATAGCTTGTATCATTGTTGAACCAGTTGCAGGCAACATGAACTGTATTCCTCCTGTTGATGGTTTTTTACAAGGCCTAAGAGATATCTGCGATCAATACGGCGCATTACTGATATTTGATGAAGTGATGACAGGTTTCCGAGTAGCCCGAGGCGGCGCCCAAGAAAAATACAATATCAAACCAGACCTCACGTGTTTAGGTAAAGTCATAGGTGGTGGTATGCCAGTAGGCGCATTCGGTGGTAAAGCCGAAATCATGCGACATATTTCCCCTGATGGTCCTGTTTATCAAGCAGGCACATTGTCTGGCAACCCTGTTGCTATGGCAGCAGGACTGGCATCCTTAGCCGAAATAGAAAAAGTGGGCTTATATGAGCAATTAACTCAAACCACTAAAACTCTAGCAGAAGGTTTTAAAACCTTAGCGAACAAACACGGTATTCCGATGTCTGTTAACTACGCTGGCAGCATGTTTGGGTTGTTTTTTACCGACGTAGAACGCGTTACCAATTACCAACAAGCGATTAGCTGCAATACCGAACAATTTAACCACTTCTATCATGGTATGTTAGAAAATGGTGTGTACTTAGCACCTGCATCCTATGAAGCCGGCTTTGTATCTGCGGCACATAGTGACGAAATTGTGCAACAAACATTAACCATTGCCGATAAAGTATTGGCTAATGTAGCAGCCCGATGCAGTTAATTAGTAATAAAACGGCTAACAAATCGTTAGTTATAGAGAGATAAAATACACCTAATGCTTGAGCAAGTATTACAACCATTACCGCTGTTTTTATTAGCTATTATTGTGCTCTATACAATAGTGTTAGTAGTGCTTCTTAAAAAAACAGCGCGTCTAACAAACAATACTTCAACTAGTATCGAAAAAGCGCAACAGTCACAAAGTGATGAAACACTGCAAATATATAAAGACAAAGCCGACGAGGCGATGCGTTTAAACCAGACCTTTCGTAAATTTGTGCCTAAACAATTTGTTGATCACTTCGCCAAACATGGTTCAGATACCTTAGAACTTGGCCGAGCAGACGAAGACGAACTGGCGATTTTATTTTCAGATATTCGCGGTTTTACTAGCTTATCCGAACAAATGAGTCCGCAAGAATTAATGAATTTTTTAAATTCCTATTTCTTACGAATGAACGAGCCTATTCATAAAAACAAAGGTTTTATCGACAAATTTATCGGCGATGCGGTCATGGCATTATTTGATAGGCCAACTGGCACCAATACCGACAAAGCCCAAGACGCAATCCGTGCTGCTCTCGACTTACGCTACGCCATTAATTTGTACAATGAACATAGGGCAAACTGTAATTACCCACCGGTTAATATTGGTGTTGGCATCCATTTTGGCCCAGTGATTATCGGCACAGTTGGCTCAGATGACAGAATGGATACAACAGTCATAGGTGACAGTGTCAACATCGCCTACCGCCTCGAAGCCCTAGCACCAAAATATAATACCGACATCGTCATCAGCTCCCAAACCCTGCACCAAGCCGAAGCCAAAGGCTTGTTTGAATACCGTTTGTTAGACTGCGTAAGAGTTAAAGGCAGAAAAGCGTCGATAGAAATCTATGAAATCATCGATCATCAAGACAGCAAGGTAAAACAATTAAAATTAGCCAACGCTGAATTAATTGAACAAGGTTTGGGCTACAGAAAACAGCAAAACTGGCAACAAGCCATCACCCATTTCCAACAAGCCTTAGATATTTACCCAGAAGATACACTCGCCATTCATCACCTCGAACAATGTGTCAAGTTACAACATTCTGAACTAGCTGAAGATTGGGATGGCTCGATATTAATTGAGTAAATGGGATCTGCGTCAACTAAAGTCCCAGACAAGATAAACAAAACCTCAACAAATCACTTCGCAAACAGTTGCGACCACAATTCACGCCAACGCCTTACCTTTTGAGTTTTACCTAAGGTTTTTGGCGAAACGACTACACTTTTCTGCAAGTGATCAAATTCATCTAGAAGCCTCACGTTTAGGCTCCCGACAGACACACCTTCATTAAGGTAACCCACACCGACAACGGTTTGGCATTTAGCACAAAGCAGAAAGGTCGCTTGTTCTGAACCTTGTTTTTCCTGCTTGAGTGGGGTTTTAGCGATGAGGGTAATCTGGCTATGGGGATCGGAGAGATACTCTATACCGCGCTGCATACAATAATCGCAGTCACACTTACGTGACGTATAACTGCTTATCTCTTTGCGGCTAGAAAACTGAACAACTACATTTCCACAGCCACACTTTCCAAAATATTGATGCATTACACTGAGTAAAACTTAGTGTTTAGCTTGTTGTTTGATAAAGGTAATAGATGGCGCAAAAAACGCTCCGCCCGTTTCGGCGGTGGTATAGTCGAGTAACTTGTCGTAAGTGCCCTCTTCATCACCAAAAATCATGCTTTTAAGCATTTTGCTAAAAGGTTCTGGGCTACTAGCACAAGAGACAAAATATAAACCCTGCACCGACATATCGCCGTAAGGCATGCTTTGCCTGAGCATTTCAATGCTTTTACCACTTTCATCTTTTAAGCTGGTACGTTTTGTATGGGCAAATGCCGCCTTTTTGTCACTGGCGTATTCGACATTATCTGTTTTGCTTCTACCAATCACGTCTTCTTGGCTGTTTACCGGCAGTAATTGCCACTTGGTCATGTTGTGACGGTAGCGCTGCACATGAATATAACTGCCACCAGCAAAATCAGGGTCATTATCACCCACTATTGCTACGTCAAATTTGTGCATGCCTCGTGGGTTTTCTGTACCGTCGACAAACCCTGTTAAGTCTCTGCCATCTAAATATCGAAAACCTCGCACTTCTTCGTACAAATCAACGTGAGGTTTTAATAACTGAATGATCTCTGTTCCAATGGCATGGCAAATATCCAATCGATCGGCTTTGATTTGAATAAACAGATCACCAGGAGAATTAGGCGCACTGCGATCCTCACAGTTCATCGAAGGAAACGGCGCTAACTCCTGGGGAATAATATCTGGGTAAAGCTCATACCAATAATCAGTGCCTATGGCCAATACACCTGACACCATGGCTTCGTAATACTCTTCATCAAAATGGGTAAACAAATCAAGAATACGAGCCAACTTAAGCCGCATAGCTTGGGTGTCATCATCAACTACGGTGAATGTTAGGAAGAGTGCATGAAGATTAGGTTCGGCACAGATGCCTTTTTGAGCTTGGGTCATAATGCTAATGCCTTATGCTGCGTAATGCTTGAATGCGTTGACTTAACGGTGGATGGCTAGAAAAGATAGCCTGTACCTTACCAGCATTAATCGCTAGCGCCGCCATTTCATCTGGTAACTCAGGCGCGCCTTTAACACCCTGTAACCGTTCAAGTGCGGCGATCATATTATTATTGCCGGCTAATTTAGCACCGCCAGCGTCCGCTTTGTATTCTCGGTATCGCGAAAACCACATAACAATCATGGTAGCAAATAAGCCAAGTACAATTTCAGCGATAATAGAAACAATCCAAAATGCGGGTCCATGACCTCGCTCTACCTTAAACACAACACGGTCAACAACATGCCCAATAATACGTGATAGGAACACCACAAAGGTATTCACCACGCCTTGAATGAGTGTCATAGTCACCATGTCACCATTTGCTACATGACTAACCTCATGGGCAAGCACGGCTTCTACTTCGTTTTTTGGCATGCTCTGCAAAAGACCGGTACTGAGAGCTACTAAGGCGTTATTTTTATTCCAACCTGTAGCAAAAGCATTAGGCGAAGAGTGATTAAAGATACCTACTTCAGGCATACCGATACCCGCAGTTTTTGCCATCGTTTTTACACTATCCACTAACCAGCGTTCTGTTTGATTCTCAGGGTTGATAATAACCTGAACTCGCATACTGCGCTTGGCTAAAAACTTCGATAAAAACAACGAAATAAAAGCGCCACTAAAACCAATTACCATGGCATATACCAATAAGGCTGATAAGTTTAAATCAACCCCATTTTCAGCCAATAACCCCTGAATGCCAAACAGGCTGAACGTCAAGCCTAATAACGCCATGATAGCGATGTTGGTACCCAAGAATAGCAATATTCTCATTTTTAAAACTCTCCACTAATCGACAGAACAACCACCTGAATCGAACATCTGATTCTAACCATGATTATGCTATCGAATGTCACTTTTCAAAGGGCTAATATAAAATATTTCAGTCTTTCTTTAATTTAGCCAAACCCATGTTAGTTTGGCCAAATTGCACAAACACAATTATTAGTATCCTGAGGCCTGTCCATCTTTTCGGCTTTCAGAAGCGCCATAATACACACCGCTTTTTGGATCGCGCATAATCGCCTGATAACCACCAAAGGCGCCTAATACGTCACTCAGTACATGGCCTTTTTTGATTAACTCGCGCCTTACTTTAGGAGCAAAACCAGATTCTAAGCTGATATATCCACCGTCAGTCATAAGCTCTCCAGTAGGTTGGCTAGAGCCAGAATGTAAGATACGAGGCGCATCCCCGGCTTCTTGTAAATTCATCCCAAAATCAATCAGGTTCACCACAATTTGTGCATGCATTTGTGGTTGAGTACCCCCACCCATTACGCCAAAGCTAACCCAAGGTTGTCCATTACGCGTTATGAAAGCTGGGATAATCGTATGAAAGGGGCGTTTATTCGGTGCATAAACATTAAAATGGCCTTCTTGTAAACTAAACAGCTCGCCTCTGTCTTGCAGTATAAAACCTAAACCTGTGGGGGTCATACCTGAGCCCATGCCACGATAGTTACTTTGGATAAGAGACACCATATTGCCGTCTTTATCTGCAGTGGTAAGGTAAATCGTATCGCCTTGATTTAACCCTGCATCAATACGTTTGGCTGCTTTGTTATTGTCGATTAACTTGCGGCGTTGTTGCGCATATTCCTTGGAGATTAACCAATCAACCGGAATATCATTAAAGGCTGGATCCGCGTAATATTTGGCGCGGTCTTCAAAGGCCAACTTTTTCGCTTCGACAAAGGTATGCACATATTGCTCAGAGCCAAATCCCATACCTTCAACATCAAACTGTTCTAATACATTTAGAATTTGTAGAGCAGCTATGCCTTGGCCATTTGGTGGTAATTCCCAAACGTCATATCCCTTGTAATTCGTTGAAACTGGCTCGACCCATTCAGACGTATGACTGGCTAAATCTTGGTAACTTAAAAAACCACCTTGTTCTTTCATGTAGGCAGCTATCGAACGGGCAATATCACCTTTATAAAAAACATCACGCCCGCCAGTTGCTATTTTTTCATAGGTAACCGCTAAACCTTTATTTTTGAATATCTGACCTTTAACGGGCGCCTTGCCGTTAGGCATATAGGTTTCTTTAAAGCCGGCAGACTCACCCAGCTTAGAGACACTTCGCTGCATGTAATAGGCAATTAACTCACTCACAGGAAAACCGTTTTTAGCATATTCAATACTAGGTGAAAGAATACTGGTCATAGGCAAACTACCAAACTTAGTATGTAGTTCAAACCAACCATCTACTGCACCGGGAACAGACACGGGCAGAGGTCCGTGAGAAGGAATACTGTCTAACCCCTGCAACTTAAAATGTTCTAAAGTTAGGGATTGTGGTGAGCGACCCGATGCGTTGAGCCCATATAATTTTTGTGTTTTGGCATCCCAGACAATGGCGAATAAATCTCCACCTATACCACTGCCTGTTGGCTCGACTAGGCCTAACATAGCATTAGCTGCAATAGCAGCATCAATGGCGTTACCGCCTTGCTTAAGAATATCTAAACCTACCTGTGTTGCCAGTGGTTGGCTGGTCGCCACCATACCATTCTGCGCTATGACCTCAGAGCGAGTAGCAAATGGTTGGCCGGTTATTCGGTCATAAGCAAAACTATAAGTGCTATTTAAAAGCAAAGTTAACAGACTCATTACTATAGATATTTTCATTGGCTAAGGACTAAAAATTAATAATGACATTAGGATACTCTGATTTTACCGTTCAATGCACTGACTTATAGCTTCGCAGCGAGATTACCTTAACAAATTCCATAAAAAAGCCCCGCACTTGGCGGGGCTTTAATTTCACTTGGGCTGTATAAAGAGCATGCTCTTTTTAAAACCTCATTTCTATCTGATTAAGAACGTGAAGTTGTAAAGTCAGGGTAAGCTTCTAAACCACACTCACTCATATCTACGCCTTCGAACTCTTCTTCGTCACTAACACGAATGCCAATCACTGCTTTAATAATTGCCCAAACAATGAAGCTGGTTCCAAACACCCAAACAAAGATAGTAGCCGCACCAATTAACTGACCACTAAAAGTAGCAGCTTCTGGGTTAGTAACAGGGACAAGTAACAAGCCTAATAAGCCAACCACACCGTGAACTGAGATAGCGCCCACTGGATCATCAATCTTAGCTTTATCAAGAGCAAGGATACTAAACACTACTAAGATGCCACCTAATGCGCCAAACAATGTGGCTTGTAAAGGTGAAGGCGTAGAAGGTTCAGCCGTAATAGCAACAAGACCAGCCAAAGCACCGTTTAAAGCCATAGTTAAGTCAGCTTTCTTAAATAAGATACGCGCTAAGATAAGTGCAGCAACCAAACCACCAGCAGCAGCAGCGTTAGTATTCATAAAGACAACCGCTACACTATTAGCACTTTCAACACTAGCAGTGGCTAAAACAGAACCACCGTTGAATCCAAACCAGCCCATCCATAAAATGAACGTACCTAAAGTGGCAAGAGGTAAGTTAGCACCCGGAATAGCATGCGCTTTTCCATCAGCAGTGTATTTACCCTTACGAGCACCTAGTAATAATACACCCGCTAAAGCTGCAGAAGCACCGGCCATATGCACTATGCCTGAACCAGCAAAGTCAGAGAAGCCAAGGTCGCCAAGGGTATATAAACCAAATACAGATTCACCACCCCAAGTCCAAGCACCTTCCATAGGATAGATAAAGCCTGTTAATACAACAGTAAAGGCTAAGAATGCCCAAAGCTTCATACGTTCAGCAACTGCACCTGAAACGATAGACATCGCTGTCGCAACAAATACCACCTGAAAAAAGAAATCTGCAGAAGGAGCATACGTGGCGTTCTCTTCGCCACCTGCTACTGCACCTGAGCCCATTATGTCGCCCAAGAACAACCATTCACTGGCGCCACCTTTGTACATAATCGCATAACCACACACCATGTACATGATGCAAGCAATTGCGTACAACGAAACGTTCTTGGTTAAAATCTCAGTTGTGTTTTTAGCGCGAACTAAGCCAGCTTCGAGCATGGTAAAACCAGCGGCCATCCACATAACAAGCGCGCCGCATATCAAAAAGTAAAAAGTATCTAGGGCGTAGCCCAATTCAAAAGTAATTTCCACGGTTTATCTCCTAAAATCTAAATGGCTTCGCCATCGGTTTCACCAGTACGAATACGAACAGCATGTTGTAAGTCATATACGAATACTTTGCCGTCACCAATTTTTCCGGTTTTAGCAGCACCCACGATAGCCTCAACTAAGCGCTCAACGTGTTCGTCTTTGACAGCGACTTCAAGCTTCACTTTTGGTAAAAAGTCCACTTGATATTCCGCGCCACGATATAATTCGGTGTGACCTTTTTGACGCCCAAAGCCTTTCACTTCAGTGACAGTTAAACCGTCAATGCCAATTTCCGAGATGGCCTCTCGCACATCATCAAGCTTGAAAGGCTTAATAATCGCAGTAACTAATTTCATGTGTAGCTCCCAGTTTATTGTTATATGTTGCAAATAATTACTAGAAACACAACAAGACCTATGCCACATTTTTTTACATTTAAAATCAATAAGTTAAGGTAACAAGGTTATTATCTGCTATATTTAGATGCGTTTGTTTGGTGCAACAGGCGTAAATGGGATCAAGTTGGTGCACACTTCAAAAGGAGTTTTTTTCATAACCACATAATCTTGTTTTGAAGGGAGATATCAGTGCTAAATACTACAATCTGGTTTATTCTTTAATGACGAACACTATGGATAACAAAACATGCAATACGATATTTCCATTGCTGAAAACATTGCTTGTATCACCATTGAAGGCAATCTTAACTCTTTAGATTTGATGTTTATGTTTCAAAGCAAAGAATACAAAGATGTAATAAACCAATATACAAAAATCCTCATCGACTACACCAACATATGCGGTGTATCGATAACAGCAGAGGATGCAATGGCCATTACTTTGCTTGGCAAGATGGATTTAGAAAATCTAGGAAAAAAAACCATAGCGGTAGCCGTTGATGAAAATGAACGTAGTGTGATGGAAAAAGTCACTAAAAGTATTTTTTCTGATAGTCAGTCCGACATCATTGTGACCGACTCTAAAAGTAACGCCTTGAAAATACTTCACTCATATTAACTAACCCAAGCTCGGGCTAACTAAACAAACACTGTGACTAATACAAGATATCGCTCTTTTGACTATTTTGAACTAATCCAATACAGGGTACTCTATTAAACCCTAAACATTCATCCAGGATATGCGCGAGCATCAGTGTTTAAAAAAAATTCGTTCTTAATACTATCAGTCCTTCTTCACCTGATTATCATATATGTTGTTGCTCAGTCAGTTATGACCCCTGCAGAACCTGACGCGCCAGTTAAAAAACCAAACATCATTCAAGCCACACTACTATTTGATTTACCCACCCCGCCTCCAGAAGTACCTATTGAAGAAGTTAAAGAGGAAGAACCACAACCGATTGAACCCGAACAATTGCCCGTTACCGAACCTCCAGCTGACAATCCAATTGAACCTATTTCAGAGCCTGTAGTTATTCCCCCCCCTCAAGTGTTGCCTGCAAAACACGAAGAAGTGGTTCAAGAAAAACCCAAACAAATAAAAGAAATTAAAGCATCAATATTAAACTCTGAAATACGTGCCCCTGCCACTAGCATGGCTAGGCGACACCTAAGTAACTTTCAACAAGAACAGCAAAATAAAATGGCGCAACAAGCCTCTCGATATTATCAGCAGAACAAAAACTCACCGATAATAAATGATGAAGTCAAAAATCCGTTTATGACTGAAGATGAAAAAATTAGAGACAGCCTCAAAGTACGAGCAGATTGCAGCAGTACAGGTAAACAAACAGCGGCCGTGCTGTTAAGTTTTCTAGGTGCTCAAGTTGACTGCTCCAAACCACCACCGATTAGTAGTTTTATTCAAGACAGGATTAATAAAAACGCTCATTTACCTGGACAACAAACACAAGAAGATCAAAAAAGGCCACAGTCGGTTATGATCAAAGAGTAATTTCAAAAGCCTCAACCCAAGATCTTATTTCACACAACGAGTATAAAACGCACTCGCCACCAAACACCTATAGAAAATATTTCTAACCAACAACATAAAATAGAAACAAATTGCTACCCCAAAGCCATATTAAAAGATAATACGCAAAGAAAAACCCTCCTTGACGTGAAAAAATTCCCTTATGTTTTGAAGAGTTAAAACGTTCGACTGTGCTGCGACGATTAACACAATATATTGAGAGCGTTTTTATGACTGCTTTACCCACAAGGTTACCTACAAGCCCTAAGCAACCACTCAGTTTAATTTATCTGGATGCAAACGCGACTACTCAAGTATTACCACAAGCCGCAACGGCGGCTTTATCCACCATGCAAACACTGTTTGGCAATCCAAGCAGCAGCCACGTAACAGGGCTACAGGCAAAACAAATAATTGATGAAACACGTCAACAGGCGAAAACTATTATTGGCTCTGGTGACGGTAAAATTATATTTACTAGTGGTGCTACTGAGGGAATTCAAACGGCGATTTTATCGGCGTTATGCCATGTTAAAAGCACGCTTGATAACAGCAAAAAATATAGCCTTTTATATGGCGCAACAGAACATAAAGCAGTACCAGAGTCACTGAAACACTGGAATAAAATTCTTGAAATAAACGCTGAGATAAAAGCCATTCCCGTGAATGAAATGGGACAACTTGATCTGGATTTTATAGCTAAAGAGGTCCCCAATGCCTTGATGATTTGTACCATGGCGGTGAATAACGAAACCGGCGTTTATCAGGACATCGATTTACTAGACCAGACTATACGTGCCCATAATAAAAATACCGCGTGGATGGTAGATTGTGTACAAGCATTAGGTAAAACAAATTTAAACTTAGCAAAAACCAGTATTGACTATGCACCATTTAGTGGCCATAAACTTTATGCTCCCAAGGGCATTGGTTTTATGTACGTTAAAGAAAACGCACCATTTACACCTTTTATTGCCGGTGGCGGCCAAGAAAGTGGATTGCGCTCTGGTACTGAAAACTTACCAGGTTTAGCCGCGCTAAATGTCATATTTAGCATGCTAAATGGAGAGAGTAAGAATACTTTTACACCTTTAAAAACGCTGCATTTATTTCGCCAGCAAATTGCCGCAGCTTTAACCCAAGCATTCCCGAAAATTGTTTTTAACCATAGTTTTGAAAACTCAGTACCAACAACGATTAACTTTGCTATTCCAGGATTTAGTTCTAAAGAAATTATGGATTTATTCGACGCGGCGAATGTACGTGTCAGCTCAGGCTCTGCTTGTAGTTCAAAGGTCACCCGAAGTTTTGTATTAGACGCTATGGGGCTGCCTGTTTGGCAAAGTGAATCGGCGATTAGAATGTCATTTGGACCAGCAATGACACAACAGGAAATTGACGAAGCCTGCAATCGAATAGTGTTTGCAGCTCAAGCATTAGGGCAAAGCTGTTTAACCATAGACGCAAATAGCATGGCCGAAAAAACAGAATTAGAAGGTCTTTTACAGTTTAAAGTAGGTGGCAGCTGCAGTTGGTTATATGTCGATAAAAAGACTAAATCTGCAATATTTATCGACCCGTTACCCGAGTTAACCGATCGTATTCAAACATTAGTAACCTGCCAGGGGCTTAATATAATTGCCGTTATCGACACTCATGGTCATGCTGATCATGAGTCTTGTCGAGGAACGCTTGCTGATGATTATTTGGCAGAGCAACAAACAGACGTTCTTGGCTGGCCAACGTATTCAAAAACGACGGTAATTCTTGGTGAAAACTATCAGTACATTACCTTGGGAGATAAGTGGCTGGTTAAAATCAATACTCCAGGCCATACAGGCGATAGTATTAGCCTGTTACTTTGTGACCCTGTTAAAGCTTCAACCGAGGAATTGGTGGTTCATTATGCATTTTGTGGCGATCTGATCTTAATGGACAGTCTTGGCAGAACGAATTTTTCAACCAGTTGTGCAACGGCAATGTTTACAAGTTTGCAGTTATTGAAAAGGCTTATCGGTACACAAAGCCTTATCTGTCCGAGCCATGACTATAATAATGAGTTTACCACCAGTATTGCTGCCGAAATAAAGCGCAACCCTTTACTTGCACAAGTTATTGCTAATGAAATAACTATCAAAGAGTTCTCTGCTCAGAAAACGTTAATGGATACTCATATTGATGACCAATCAGGCAGTGAAATTATGTGTGGCGCTTTAATAGGGAATTGCCAGAAAACACACTTACATGAATATGATAGCCGCAGTTTGGCCAAGGCTTTAGAGCAGCCAAATAATATTAGATTAATTGACCTGCGTGAAACTCACGAATACGCATTGCAGCACGACAAAAATTTCGAAAACAATGTGCCACTGACTCGATTAGTCGATTTTGTTCATCAACATCAACATAACAAACAACAACAGTTCGTGCTCGTTTGTCGAAGTGGTAGCCGCTCTCAACTAGCAGCGCAAGCTTTTCTCCGCTTGGGATTTGAGCATGTTGGTCACTTAAAAGGTGGCTATGCATTACATCAATACTAAGGCGTGTAATGTAGAGCCTAGCAATCATCTACAGGCGATAGTAATACAATCAATTACAGGCCTTTTTTATTGGTATCATTAAGAGTTTTTTAAATGTTGATTGTGTTCATTGGTGCAAGCTTAATTGGTTTAAGCTTAGGTATTTTAGGATCAGGCGGTGCAATATTAACAGTACCAATGTTAGTTTATGGTTTGGGTTATTCTGAGAAAGTAGCCATAGCAAGTGCCCTGGTTATAGTGGGCAGCATCAGTGCAACCACCGCGTTAATAGGTATAAAACAAAACAAGGTCAATTGGAAACTGGTCATTTACTTTGGCGGTCCAAGTATGATCTGTGCCTACTTTGGCGCTTGGGCCAGTAGCTATGTTTCTGGATCAACACAAGTAATGGTATTGGCTATCGTTATGCTGGCAGCAGCATGGAGAATGTTCCGTTCTTTCAAAGTGCAACCGCCTAACGAGATGAATCGGTTGTTGACGATAATGCAGGGTATGGGTGTTGGTTTACTGACTGGATTTGTTGGTGTTGGTGGTGGTTTTTTAATTGTTCCTGCACTAGTTTTATTGGGTGGCATAGCAATGAGCCAAGCCATTTTTACAAGTTTGGTGGTGATATCAATCAATTCAGGATCTGGATTTATTAAATATCAATCTATTCTTCAGGATAATAACCAACTTTTAGATTGGCCCACTATTATCCTAATATCAATGATAGGTATTGTCGGAAGTTTTATAGGCCAACATTATTCCATGAAACTACCACAGCAAAAAATCAAACAAACTTTTGCTGTATTTCTATCGATTATGGCGATATTCATGTTGTGCCAACAATTACTATTTAACCTGAACTCTGCTTATTGAGTCCATGACATATATGGACGCTCCCGTGATGTCAACGTAATACCTGCCTCTTCGTGCTGATTTTCAGCATGAATTACGCTTTA
>ENA-OSET01000107-OSET01000107.1-sediment-metagenome-genome-assembly--contig:-NODE-107-length-93592-cov-225.776784_pt1 | contig 93592 bp, 88 predicted proteins | sample MGYA00237882_ERZ534229 | MGnify/ENA primary metagenome ERZ534229 (study PRJEB26408, sample SAMN06266212) | sediment metagenome | isolation source: Hudson Canyon methane seep mesocosm | place... | reverse complement strand
ATAGCGACGACACCAACTTCAGAGGCCATAATGACATGATCATCATGGGTCAGATAATAACGGCTAGGACGTAGGCCGTTACGGTCAAGCACTGCGCCGATGTATTTACCATCGGTAAATACGATAGAGGCTGGACCGTCCCATGGCTCCATTAGTGCAGAATTATATTCATAAAAAGCACGTTTATCTTCGGACATGGTTTCATGATTTTGCCATGCTTCAGGAACCATCATCATGACCGCTTCTTGAAGTGTTCGGCCGCTCATTAATAAGAATTCAAGAACATTATCAAATGTGCCTGAGTCGGAACAGTCAGGTTCAACGACAGGAAGTATTTTAGCTAGTTCACTATCAAATAAGGCGCTGTTCAGCATGCCTTCACGGGCACGCATCCAGTTTTGGTTGCCACGTAAGGTGTTTATTTCACCATTATGGCTCATAAAACGATTGGGTTGGGCTCGGTCCCATGACGGGAAGGTGTTGGTGCTGAAGCGCGAGTGAACCATGGCCAAGTGAGAGGTGAAGTCAGGGTCATTTAAGTCAGGAAAATATTTCATGACTTGTTCAGGCATTAATTGACCTTTATAGATAATGACTTTGGTCGACAAACTACAGACGTAGAACATGGCGCGTTGTTCTAGCGCGTTATTATTGCGGATGAGGTTTGTGGACTGTTTTCGAATTAAATAAAGTTGTCGTTCAAAGGCGTCGTCGCTAAAACCTTCAGAGGCGGCGATAAAAAGTTGCTCAATAACAGGTTCGGTTGCCCGTGCAGAAGGGCCAATATCTGCAGCATCAGGGTCAACAGGAACCGGGCGCCATCCAATAAGTGATTGATTTTGCTGGCGTATAAAGTCTTCGACAATGGCTTTGCATTGGTTTCTTTCGTCGGCATCTTGTGGCAAGAAAACCAAACCTGCAGCATAGTGTCCAGGGGCAGGGAGTGTTACAGCTAAGTCTGTTGAGGCTACTTTAGTGAAAAAGTCATGCGGTAAGGCGGTCATTATGCCAGCACCGTCACCGGTGTTTGCTTCACAACCACAAGCGCCGCGGTGAGTCATTGCTTCAAGTGCAATACCTGCATCTTGAATAATCTTATGTGAGCGATGACCTTTGATATGGGCAATAAAACCTACACCACAGCTGTCTTTTTCATTTGCAGGGTCATATAAACCTTGTTTATGAGGTTTCTTATATGTTTTAACGGACATGTTTGTACCACCTAGTTTAATTGCCTAGTAGTCATTTCGCCCAAACCTGCTGTTTTTATAGAGCAAAGGTTTGCTGGGGTATTGATCTGGAATTTTTTGTTTACTGCAGATCAGGTATAGGCAATACTTGATACACGGATGAAAAAAAGTGTACCCATAGCGCCAATAACATTACGAAAATTAATACTAAGACATATTTTTATCGTTTAATGTGATGAATGAGATAGAATCTCACGCACTACAAATTAGCCTCGTAATTATAAAAAAAAGAGCATCGTAAAGCAAGGCTAGTGTCGGTGCCTTGCTTTATTTAAAGGCTGCCGTGGGGTAAAAAAGCAAACAAATCGAAGCTTAATTGACTAATTTTAAGAGTATTTATGGATAAACAATTTGATGTCATTGTTGTCGGTGGCGGCATGGTGGGTGCAACTGTGGGTTGTGCGTTAGGGGATACATCGTTAAAAGTGGGCGTTATTGAGCAATCAGTGCCGGTAACTTTTAAATTGGATCAACCACATGATTTAAGGATTTCAGCTTTGAGTAAAGCCTCGCAGGCTATTTTTGAATCTTTAGCTGTGTGGCCCGGGATTATTGAACGGCGAGCTTGTCCTTATAAACGAATGCGTGTGTGGGAGTTAGGTGATGGGCCTGAGTTTCGAAGTCAAGATATTAATCAGTCTGAATTGGGTTTTATTGTTGAGAATAGAGTCACACAGTTAGCTTTATTCGATCGGTTACAGGACTTTGATAATGTTGAGTTGATCTGTCCAGATAAGATTACCAAAATTGATTACGGTCCTGATTCGACAACGATAGAGTTGGAGAGTGGCCGACGATGTCAAACGCGGCTGTTGGTTGCTGCGGATGGCGGTAATTCAAAAATCAGGCAAACGGTGGGGTTAGGGGTTAATAGCTGGGATTATGAACAACAGGCTATGGTGCTTTATGTGGCAACCGAATATGAGCAACAAGATATCACTTGGCAGCGCTTTGTTCCGAGTGGTCCCCAAGCATTTTTGCCATTAACCGGGCGTTTTGGATCCGTGGTTTGGTACAACTCGCCTGACGAGGTTCAGCGCCTTAAGGCCTTACCGAAAGCGGTGTTGTTGGAAGAGTTGATGGCTAGTTTTCCAGAATGTTTGGGCGCTGTTAGTGAGGTTCTGGGTGTTGCGAGTTTTCCGCTTAAGCGCCAGCATGCGCTAAGTTATGTTAAGCCTGGGGTTGCGTTGGTGGGGGATGCGGCACACATGATCAATCCTTTGGCCGGGCAAGGTGTCAATATCGGGTTGCTCGATGCAGCGGCATTAGCGGAAGTCTTGGTCACAGCGCAGTATAACGGGGAGGAAATTAATTCCTTGAAAGTGTTAAGGCGTTATGAAAGTTTGCGGCGCAATGAAAACTTGAAAATGATGAATGTCATGGAAGTTTTTTATCGGGTATTTAGTAACCAAGTCCGCCCGTTACAATTATTGCGTAATATTGCTTTAGGGTTTGCCGACCGTTTTTCTCCAGCGCGCTATAGGGTCATGCGTTATGCCATGGGTTTAGAGGGGCGGCTACCAAAATTAGCAAAAGGTCAGCCCATAATTGATCGATAAGGATTAGAGCGACTGTGAGTGTCGAGAGTATTTTTTCGTGTGGGCGTGATTTTTTTACGCTTGGCTTTTAAGTTTTGTTTTTAGGTTAGAGTGATGAAGTTTGAGTTAAAGAATAATGATGGTACGGCAAGGCGAGGAGAGTTGCAGTTTGATCGCGGCACCATTCAGACGCCCGCCTTTATGCCGGTAGGAACATACGGGACAGTTAAGGCGCTAACACCGCATGACTTAATAGAGATGGGTGCTGAAATTATTTTAGGTAATACCTTCCATTTGATGTTAAGGCCAGGACTGGAGGTCATGGAGAAGCACGGTGATTTACACGACTTTATGGCGTGGAACGGGCCTATTCTGACTGATTCGGGTGGTTTTCAGGTTTTTAGTTTAGGTGATTTGCGCAAAATTTCGGAGCAGGGTGTGACCTTTAATTCGCCTGTTAATGGCGATAAGATTTTTATGGGCCCGGAAGAGTCAATGGCCGTTCAGCGGGCGTTAGGGTCTGATATCGTTATGATTTTTGATGAATGCACGCCTTATCCGGTGTCGAAAGAGGTGGCTGCAGATTCCATGCGGTTATCGTTGCGGTGGGCGCAGCGTAGTAAGGCGGCGCACGGGGATAGCTTGTCGGCTTTATTTGGTATTGTTCAAGGGGGTATGTTTAGTGATTTGCGGGAAGAGTCGTTAACTAGCCTCATTGATATAGGCTTTGATGGTTATGCAATTGGCGGGCTTTCAGTGGGGGAGCCTAAGCCTGAAATGATGCGAATGTTAGACGCGATTGTTGAGCGGATGCCGGTTGAAAAGCCGCGTTATTTGATGGGTGTGGGTACGCCTGAGGACTTGGTAGAGGGCGTGCGTCGTGGGGTCGATATGTTTGATTGCGTGATGCCTACACGGAATGCCAGAAATGGACATTTATTTACCAGCAAAGGTGTTGTTCGAATTCGAAACAGTTGTTATCAGCTTGATAATGGTCCTATTGACGATGATTGTGAGTGCTATACCTGTCGTCATTTTTCAGTATCTTATCTCAGGCATTTGCATAAATGTGGTGAACTATTGGGGTCACGATTAAATACGATTCATAACTTACATTATTATCTTCAGTTAATGAGGGAATTGCGTGAAGCAATAGCAACAGAAGATTTGGAGCAATTTGTAATAAATTTTTATCAACAACAGGGTAAAATGGTTCCTATTGTGGCATAATGGTATGTTTTTTCTAATCAAACTAATATTTTAAACAGTGGGCATAAGACAATGAGTTTTTTTATTTCTGACGCATTAGCGGTTGGTGAAACCGTGGCAGCTGGAGCAGCTGCAGTAGACGGTCCTGGGTGGCAAGGTTTAGCTTTTCCTCTAGGGATTTTGTTTTTTTTCTATATTTTATTTATTCGACCACAACAGAAAAAAGGTAAAGAGCAAAAGAAGATGATCGGCGCTTTATCAAAAGGGGCTGAAGTGGTTACTAACGGTGGAATGTTGGGTCGAGTGGTAAGTTTGGATGATAACTTTGTGCAGGTAGATATCGGCAATAATGTTGTTGTACAAGTACAAAGACAAGCGATTCAAAATTTAATGCCTAAAGGCACTTTTAAAGTTCAAAGCAAGCGATTAAATAATTCATAAGTCGTCTCTTCGAAATATTTCCCCTTAGGTTGAGCATGAAAAGTCTCGGTCTAAGGGTGTTGTTTTTATGAATTCATTTAGTTTTTGGAATTACTATGCAGAATACTTTCCCGCTTTGGAAAAATTTATTTGTTGTTATGGTCTTGGGCTTAGGCTTGCTTTATGCGTTACCTAATATCTATGGTGACGACCCTTCGGTACAGATTTCATCAACCCGGACCACGCAACTTAATGACGACCAGCTTAATTTAATTAAAGAAACCTTAACAGCGCAAGGTATTGTTGCAAAGGCGATTGAATTTAAAGACGATCAAATACTCGTTCGACTGGAAAACCTTGATGATCAGATGAAAGCAGCTGATTATTTAAAAAGTGCTTTAGGGCGAGGGTTTACGACCGCCTTAAACTTGGCTCCTGCAACACCGGCTTGGTTGCGAGCTATTGCTGCTGAACCGATGTACTTAGGTTTAGACTTGCGAGGGGGCGTTCATTTTTTGCTTGAGGTCGACATGGATGCGGCAGTCAAACAAGCAGAGGAACGTTATGTCGGTGATATTCGAGGGGCATTACGGGCTGAGAAAATTCGCTATGCTTCGATTGCGAAGGTTAATGACTTTGTTCAAGTTAAATTAAAATCAGAAGCGGATGCGGCTAATGCCAAAGCTGTGCTAGGTACTGAATTTAGAAATCTTAAACTGAGTGATGGTAAAGAGTTATTTGTTATTGAGGCGCGTATTTCGCTTGATGAACAAAAACAAATAAAGAAGTTTGCATTAGCTCAAAACATGACCACACTGCGGAATCGAGTTAATGAATTGGGTGTCGCGGAGCCGATTATTCAACAGCAAGGAGATGCACGGATTGTTGTGCAATTGCCAGGGGTTCAAGATACCACGAGAGCAAAAGAAATTCTGGGTGCGACAGCGTCATTAGAATTCAGAATGGTTGATGTTAAACATGACGCTCAACGTGCGGCTAAAGGTAAACAACCGATTGGCACACGACTTTATCGTGAGCGTAATGGTAAGCCGATATTGTTGAAGCGTCAGATTATTGTTACCGGTGATCAAATTGTTGATGCTTCTTCAGGGCTTGACCAAAATAATTCAGCGGCTGTCTATATTACCCTAGACGGGATCGGCGCTAAGAAAATGGGGCGGACAACGCGTGATAATATTGGTAAACCCATGGCGGTTGTCTTTATTGAAAATAAGGTGGAAACACGTATCAGTAATGGCAAGAAGATTCGTCATAAGGAAAAGCTTGAAGAAGTCATCAATGTTGCCACTATTCAAGGTGTCTTTAGTAAAAGGTTTCAAATTACCGGCTTAGACAGTACCACTGAAGCGCGCAATCTAGCCTTATTGTTACGAGCAGGTGCGTTAGCGGCCCCGATTGAAATAGTAGAAGAAAGAACAGTGGGTCCGAGTTTAGGGCAGGATAATATCAACCAAGGAACGCTATCAGTTTTTGTGGGTTTTGTTTTAGTGCTGGTTTTTATGGCCGCCTATTACAAGGTGTTTGGTTTAGTCGCCAATGTGGCATTAGCATTTAATCTAGTGATTATTATCGCCTTATTATCGATGATTCAGGCAACGTTGACATTGCCAGGGATTGCGGGGATTGTTTTAACCGTCGGTATGGCGGTGGATGCGAATGTACTGATATTCGAGCGTATACGAGAAGAATTACGAAACGGTAATTCTCCCCAAGCGAGTATCTACGCGGGCTATGAAAAAGCGTTTGGTACTATTTTCGATGCTAATATTACTACCTTGCTGGTCGCATTGGTGCTCTTTGGTTTTGGTACTGGGCCGATTAAGGGCTTTGCAGTCACATTATCGCTTGGAATTATGACCTCTATGTTTACCGCAATTATGGGAACACGGATGATGATTAATTTAATATACGGCAAGCAACGAGTAAAGCGTTTGTCACTGTAGTATTTGAATGTTAAGTAACTTTAATTAAGGCTAGGAACATATTTCATATGGTCATGTTAAAACAAAATTTTGATTTTATAAGTAAACGAAAAATCGCTTTAGTCGGTTCAGGTTTATTACTGCTTATTTCGGCGGCATCATTGATTATCAATGGTCTTAAGTTAGGGATTGATTTTACTGGGGGGACCTTAATTGAGGTTGGCTATAGTGAAATAGTTGAGCTTGAAAGTATTCGGTCTGCCCTAGAAACACATGAATTTGGTGACGCGACGGTACAACATTTCGGAACCGCAAAAGATGTATTGATTCGTATTAAGCCACGCGAAGGTGTAAATCATTCACAAGCCAGTGTTCAGGTCTTGAGTGCAATTAATAGTTCTTCAGAACAAATAGCTGATTTGAGGCGGGTCGAGTTTGTCGGCCCTCAAGTCGGGGATGAACTAGCGGAAGACGGTGGATTGGCTTTATTGTATTCGATGTTTGGTATTTTGGTTTATGTGGCGTGGCGATTTGAATATAAATTTGCTTTGGGATCAGTGGCTGCATTGATTCATGATGTGGTTATTACACTAGGCTTTTTTTCTGTTCTTGGGCTAGAGTTTGATTTGACGGTATTAGCCGCTATCTTGGCTGTTATCGGGTATTCATTGAATGACACGATTGTTGTTTATGACCGGATACGGGAGAACTTTAGGAACCTTAGAAAAGGGACGCCATCGTCGATTTTAAATAACTCATTAAATCAGACCTTGAGTCGGACATTAATGACATCGCTGACAACCATACTGGTATTGATTGCTTTGGCCCTGTTGGGGGGTGAAATTATTCATAATTTTGCGATCGCATTATTAGTGGGTGTCTTGACGGGCACGTATTCGTCGATATTTATTGCAAGCCCGGTTGTGTTGGCGCTGGGTGTTCGTAAAGAGGATTTGATGTTACCTGAGAAAGAAGGGTTGGATATTGACACGCGCCCGTAGGTAATTCGTTAGAAATTTAATTTTTTTATTTTGGAGAGATAAATGGCAGTTGAACGTACGTTTTCTATTGTAAAACCCGATGCAGTCGCTAAAAATGTAATCGGAGATATTTACAGTCGTTTTGAAAAAAATGGTTTAAGCATTGTTGCATCAAAAATGTTACATCTGACTCAAGAACAGGCAGAAGGTTTTTATGGGGAGCATAGCGAACGTCCTTTTTTTAATGATCTTGTCTCTTTTATGATTTCAGGGCCAGTGATGGTACAAGTTCTGGAAGGTGAAAATGCGGTATTAAAAAATCGCGAGTTAATGGGTGCAACCAATCCAGCGGAAGCTGATGCCGGTACCATCCGTGCTGATTTTGCAGCAAGTATTGATGAAAATGCGGTACATGGATCAGATGCAGCAGAAACTGCGGCAGTAGAAATTGCATTCTTTTTTAATGACGATGAACTCTGTTCTAGAACCCGTTAACAGTCACACTGATAACCTGCTTGATTTTGATAAGAAGGGGTTAGCCGCGTATTTTGAGAAAATAGGTGAGAAACCCTTTCGAGCCAAGCAATTGCTCAAATGGCTTTATCAGGCGGGAGTGAGTGATTTTGATGAAATGACGGATTTAAGTAAGTCGCTTAGAACTTACTTAAAAGAGCATTGTACGGTTTCGGTTCCTGAGATTGTTTTAGAGAAAGTAGCCAGTGATGGTACAGTTAAATGGATCTTAAGAATGGCTTGTGGGAACCGTGTTGAAACGGTTTTTATCCCAGAGGAAAAACGCGGCACCCTGTGTATCTCCTCGCAAGTAGGGTGTGCGCTAGCTTGTACTTTTTGTTCAACTGCACAGCAAGGATTTAATCGCAATTTAACAACGGCTGAAATAATTGGCCAATTATGGGTGGCGACGAATCGGTTGGGGGCGGACTCGAGAATAACGAATGTCGTTATGATGGGTATGGGTGAACCGTTACTCAATTTTGATAATACCGTTAAAGCGGTCAATTTAATGCTGGATGATTGTGCTTATGGGATATCAAAACGGCGCGTAACCATCAGTACTTCAGGTGTTGTCCCAGCAATGTATAGGTTATCAGAAGTCTGCGATGTTAGTGTTGCAGTTTCTTTACATGCAGCGAATGATGTGTTGCGTGATGAGTTAGTTCCGATAAACCAGAAATATCCTTTGGATCAATTAATGGAAGCCTGTCAGGATGTTATTAAACATTCACCGCGAGGTTTTATCACTTTTGAGTATGTCATGCTCGATGGTGTGAATGATACTTTTACAGATGCACGCGCATTAGTCAGGTTGTTAAAAAATGTGCCGTGTAAAATGAATTTGATACCTTTTAACCCATTTCCAAACTCAGAATATAAATGTTCTAGCCCCAGTGCTATTGAAAAATTTAGAAATGTTTTACATAAAGCGGGGATTGTGACCACGGTCAGAAAAACACGGGGTGAGGATATTGACGCGGCATGTGGGCAGTTAGTTGGGCAGGTGAAAGATAAAAGTCGACGACAAGATAAGTTAGCAAAAAGGAGAGTTAATTCTCAATCTGTCTCGGGTTAATGCTTTCGTTAAAGACTGATTATTACCGTAAATAATGACCAAATCACATAACGATTATTTTTATTTTAAGAGTGCTTGCCTCGTAGCCGTAATGTTTTTTTTGGCGGCCTGTAGTACAACTAATGCTAGAGATCAGGAAAAGCGTTGGTCACAGGCGCAACTCTATATTGATTTGGGTCTTCGCTATATGGAAATGGGTAACTATAACGTTGCGTTAACAAAGTTAAAAAAAGCGCATGCTCTTGATGATGAAAATTTTTCAGGTCATAACGCCTTGGCTATATTTTATGACACCACCCGTAACGATAATTTAGCACGATATCACTATAAACGTGCCACCGTACTCGCTCCGGAAAATCCCAGTGTGTTAAATAATTACGGACGCTTTTTGTGTCAGCGTGGGGATGTTAAAAAGGGTTTTGGAATGCTTAGTAAAGCGACAAACTTACCTTCAAATCATAAGTTGTGGTTAACATACCGGAATGCGGGTCAATGTCAGGTTTTGAATGGGAACCTGGTGCTTGCTGAGAATAATTTTTTACAAGCCATTGAACAAAATGATAGTTATGGGCCGGTTTTTCTCGATTTAGCAAAACTTAAATTTTCGAACCGAGAGTTTCATTTGGCGGGCAAGTATTTAGACCAATTTTTCACCGTTCATGTTGAAACGCCAGCAGCTGTATTATTGGCCTATCAGATTGCAAAACAACTGGGGCATTTAAATGCGACTGAACAATATAAGCAGAAATTAAAAGAGCATTTTCCCGCATCAGCAGAAGCTAAATCGCTGGAGAAATAAAAAGTACTATTTAACTAAGAAGTCCCTTTTTAAGGGATGACTTTCAATAATTGAGAATAAATTAGACGGATTTATGGCTAAGAATATCCAAGCAATAAGGGGAATGCATGATGTACTTCCGGAGCAAACGCAAAAGTGGCAACGAGTTGAACGCGTATTCCAACAGGTTTTAGGCAGTTATGGTTATCAGGAAATCCGCTTGCCAATTGTGGAGAAAACTGAATTGTTTAATCGCTCAATTGGAGAAGTGACAGATATTGTTGAAAAAGAGATGTATACCTTCGATGATCGTAATGGTGATTCATTAACATTAAGGCCCGAAGGAACGGCAGGGTGTCTTCGGGCCGGTATTGAACATGGTTTGCTTCATAACCAGATTCAACGACTATGGTATTACGGCCCGATGTTTCGCCATGAACGTCCGCAGAAAGGTCGGTATCGGCAGTTTTATCAGTTAGGTGTAGAAACGTATGGTATGGCTGGTCCTGATATTGATGCTGAAATAATTGTTATCGGACATCGACTGTGGACTCAACTAGGGATAAGAGATAAGTTAGAATTGCAATTGAATACGTTAGGCTCAAAAGAGGAGCGACAGCATTACCGAGAAGAATTAATTGTTTATTTTTCAAAATATGAGGCCTTATTGGATGATGATAGTCGGCGCCGATTACAAACTAATCCTTTGCGAATTCTTGACAGTAAGAACCCGGACATACAAGCGCTAGTTGAACAAGCACCAACCTTAATGAATTCATTAGGCGAAGAGAGTCTGAATCATTTTAAAGGACTGACCGGTCTACTCGATGACTTAGGGATTGATTATACGATTAATCCTCGTTTAGTCCGGGGTCTTGACTATTATGGGCATACTGTTTTTGAATGGGTGACCAGTGAATTAGGGGCTCAAGGTACTGTCTGTGCCGGGGGGCGTTATGACAGCTTGGTTGAACAATTAGGTGCCCGTAATTCCTCTGCAATTGGTTTTGCAATGGGTATGGAACGGTTAATGGCATTAGTCGAAATGCTTGACGACGAGTCTGGTATGACTCGTTTGGTTGATGTTTATATGATCTGTGTAGGTGATAAAGCGCAAGCCGTGGGTATGGTTTTGGCAGAAAAGTTAAGAGATCAATTGCCTGAGTTAAAATTACAGTTCCATTGTGGCGGAGGTAGTTTTAAAAGTCAGTTTAAGAAGGCGGATAAGAGTGGTGCCGAAGTGGCTTTGATTGTGGGTGACGAGGAAGTTGCTAATAATAAGGTCGGTGTTAAATCACTTCGGGTACATCAGGATCAAAGTAGTATGAGTCAAATAGAAGTAGTCGAGTATCTACAACAGGCATTGAGTCTTGAATACTAATTTTCGAGTCACATTAGTTGAATAATAGTTTATTAACATAAGGTAAAGCAAACGTGGAAATTTACGAAACAGAAGAAGAACAGGTAGAAGCATTAAAACGGTGGTGGAAAGCCAACGGAACTGCAATTATTGCAGGTGTTGTTGTTGCTATTGCTATTGTTTTGTCTTGGAAATATTGGGCGAATCATAAGGCTGATTTAACGACTGAGGGCGCTAACTTATATGTTGACTTATTATCGGATCAAAAAGAGGGAAAAACAGATTCGGCGCTTAAGATAGCAGAGCGTTTGGCTCAGCAATATGAGACAACACCTTATGCTGAATATTCCGCTTTATTTCAAGCCAAAATTAAAGTTGAAAATAAAGATTATGATGCCGCTAAAGTTTTTTTAAATAAATTGGTTGCATCGTCGGGTGGAGAAATCAACCATATTGCTCGAATTCGCTTGATACGATTATTATTAGCGACCGAAGAATATGATTCAGGGCTTCAATTAATTGCTGAAGTCGATCCAACACAAGCAGAAAGTTTTGAAGGTATTTATGAAGAATTAACGGGCGATCTATATGTTGCATTAGACCGTCGAGGGGAAGCGCGTACGGCCTACCAAAATGCTGTTAGGAAAGGGCGTAAAACGCCATTGATGCAGCTTAAGATTAATGACCTGACGATCCCTGAAATTATTGAAGCGACAGAATGAAGTTAGTTTTACTGTTATGGGTTGTAATTAATTTGGCCGGTTGTTCTGCAATTCAGACGGCTAAGGACAGTGCGCATAGATTTGCTTACGGTTTAATGGGCGGTAAAGATAATGCCACACCACCTAAAGAATTAACAGACTATGAGCCGGCTCTAGCGATTGAAGTTTTATGGGAAAAACAAGTTGGTGTAGGGGTTGATAGTCATGCTTTAGGGCTAGCTCCAGCTGTTTCAGATGAGTTGATTTATAGTGCAGGAAGTCAAGGCGTTGTTGAAGCACTTAGCCTTCAATTTGGAACGGTAGCTTGGCTGAGAGAAACGGGTTTTTCTATTTCAGCCGGTATTGCCTTAGGTCGTGATAATTTATTTTTTGGTACCGATGATGCTCAGATAGTAGCGCTTAATAGAGGCAATGGTGTAACGGCTTGGGTTGCTCAGGTAACCAGTGAAGTGTTAGCGAGTCCAGTCGTCAGTGAGGGGCTTGTTGTTGTTCGAACCATTGACGGTAAAGTCATTGCATTTGATGAGGTATCAGGAAAACAACGTTGGATTTTTGAGCGTTCTGTTCCAGCATTATCGATTCGGGGTAATGGTCAGCCGGTTATTGATTCGGGTCGTGTTTTCATCGGTTTTGCCGATGGGCGAATGGTTGCGTTACAACTCCAAAGTGGTAAAAATTTATGGGATGCAAGTCTTGCTATACCCAGTGGTCGAACACAGATTGAACGCTTAGTGGATTTGGATACTGACCCCATCATTATCGATGATGTTATTTATATAGCAAGCTATCAAGGCGGTACCAGCGCAGTTTTGACTATTGATGGGGATCTTATTTGGGCTAATGAGGACGTGTCCTCTTATTCAGGAATCAGCCATGACTGGCGTTATTTATATTTGTCAGATACAGAAAGTCATGTTTGGCAATTGGACCAACGCACTGGGGGTAGTTTATGGAAGCAGTCAGATTTACATATGCGTCGGTTAACAGCACCGGCAGTATATCAAGATTATGTCTTGGTCGGTGATTTTGAAGGCTATGTTCATTGGTTTTCCAGTGATGATGGTCGCCAACTCGGGCGCATACAAGCGACCGATGAAGCTATCATAGCACCGCCACTGGTTAAAAATAATATTGTCTACGTCTATGGCAGTGGCGGATCTGTTGTTGCGTTAAAAGCTTATCCTGTAGGGGTGAATTAGAGTGTTACCAGTCATAGCCTTAGTAGGGCGGCCTAATGTGGGAAAATCCACATTGTTTAATTATTTAACGCGTTCGCGTGATGCTTTGGTTGCGGACTACCCGGGCTTAACAAGGGATCGACAATATGGGCATATCAAGCGCGGCGAACGAGATTGTTTAGTCGTCGATACCGGCGGTATTGCTGATGATCTTGAAGGTATTGATGCCTTTTCTAGAAAACAAGTGCAAATCGCTATTCAGGAATCTGACATTGTTGTCTTTATGGTCGATGCGCGTGATGGCTTAAATGCATCAGACCAAACAATAGCAGAGCAACTAAGAAAATTATCAAAGCCAGTTTTACTAGTCAGTAATAAAATTGATGGACTTAATCAAGAGCAAGCCGGGCTTGAGTTTTATGCTCTAGGATTAGGGGAGCCGATCAAAATTGCTGCGACCCATGGTCGCGGTGTAGGAACCTTGTTACAAGGCATTAATGAGTTGATTCCTGATGAACCTATAGCGACTGAAACAGTACAAGAAAAGCGAATAGGGATCGCGGTGGTTGGTCGTCCTAATGTAGGTAAGTCAACCTTGATTAACCGGTTATTAGGTGAAGAGCGAGTTGTTGTTTTTGATCAGCCTGGTACTACGCGAGACAGTGTTTTTATTGAATTTGAACGTCGCGGTAAAGCGTATACTTTAATTGATACTGCTGGCATGCGACGTCGATCAAAAGTCTCAGAAGCTATTGAGAAGTTCAGTATCATCAAGACCTTACAAGCTATTGATAGTGCCAATGTGGTAATTTACTTGATCGATGCCAGTGAAGGGATTACTGACCAAGATGCCAGTTTATTAGGCTTAGTTTTAGAAGCAGGTAGAGGGTTGATTATTGGCCTTAATAAGTGGGATGGCTTGACGGCCGACCATAAAGAAAAAGTTAAAAAACAAATAGAGCTAAAACTACCTTTTCTGACTTTTGCTCAGAAGCATACTATTTCAGCGTTATATGGCAGTGGTGTGGGTAAGTTGTTTGATATGACAGAAAAAGTTTATCAAGCGGCGATGATGGACATGTCAACACCTGGTTTAACACAGGTGTTGAAATATGCCGTAGAAGGGCATCAGCCACCGTTAGTCCGTGGCAAGCGAATCAAGTTAAAATATGCGCATCAGGGCGGTCAAAATCCTCCGGTCGTGGTCATTCATGGTAATCAAACGGATTCAGTGCCGGATGCTTACAAGCGTTATTTGATGAATTTTTTTCGTGAACGTCTAAAGTTGGCAGGAACGCCAATTCGGATTGAATTTAAATCAGCGGACAATCCATATAAAAATAGAAAACAAGCATTGAATGATCGACAACTCAAGCGCGATGAGCGCCAGCTTAAGAAGAATAGAAAAGTTAAGATGCACAAGCGAAGTCGAACTAAAGGCAAATAATACTCATAGTAAATCTAGGTAGGAAGAAGATGACAGAAATAACGTTGCAAGGTAAGGCCATGCAGGTTAGTGGTGTATTGCCAGTGGTAGGAGAACTTGCTCCTGAGTTTTCGTTAGTTAATCGTAAATTACAAACCGTGAATTTATCGGCTTTTGAAGGGAAGGTAAAGCTGTTAAATGTGGTGCCCAGTTTAGATACACCGGTTTGTGCCGCTTCGGCACGGTGGTTTAATGAGAAGGTGGTTGGCTTTAATAACACGGTAGTTTTAAATATATCCGCTGATTTACCCTTTGCACAAGACCGCTTTTGTAAGCATGAAGGGCTTAAAAATATCTTTCCTTTATCCGGTTTTCGTAGTTCATTTGCAGTTGATTATGGGGTGGAAATGACAACCGGTGTTCTGGCTGGATTAATGGCGAGAGCAGTGCTTATTATTGACGAATTTAATACGGTTCGTTACACACAATTAGTGACTGAAATCACCGATGAACCCGACTACAAAGAAATTATAGAAGGGTTACGGCAACTCTAGTCAGGGCTGTATTATAACGCGTAGATTAGAATAATCCGGTTATAGTGCCATCGTCTTCAATATCGATTCGTTCTGCAGCAGGTGTCTTAGGTAAGCCAGGCATAGTCAGCATGTTACCAGCAATGGCCACCATAAATTCAGCACCATTGGCTAACCGAACTTCTCTAATTTCAATGGTATGTCCAGATGGAGCGCCTTTAGCTGTGGGGTCGGTCGAAAATGACATTTGAGTTTTAGCGATACAGACCGGGAAAGAGCCATAATCTTGTTCCCAACGTTCAATTTGTTGTCTGACTTTTAATGGCGCTGTGACGTTACTGGCGCCGTATAGTTTAGTGGCAATCGCGGTAATTTTATCCCATAGACTGTCGTTATTGTCATAGACGTATTTAAAGCTGGGTGTTCTATTGTCAACAATATCAACAATCTTTTCAGCGAGTTGCAAAGCCCCCGCGCCGCCTTCAGCCCAGTGTTTGGAAACAATGCACTGGGCACCAATATGCTGACAGAGGTCTAATAATAATTGGATTTCGGCATCGGTATCAAAGGTGAAATGATTAATGCAAATGACACAAGGGAGACCGTATTGTTTGGTCACGTTATTATAATGACGTTCGAGATTTTCAAAGCCTTGTTTTAAAGCCTCAAGATTTTCCTGGTTAAGGTTTTCTTTATCTATGCCACCATGAAATTTTAAGGCCCGGATGGTAGCCACTAAGACTACGGCTGAAGGCGTAATACCTGATTTTCGGCATTTTATGTTAATGAATTTTTCGGCTCCGAGATCGGCGCCGAAACCGGCCTCAGTGACTGTATAATCGGCCAGTTTTAATGCCGTTTTAGTTGCCGTGACAGTGTTGCACCCGTGTGCAATATTGGCAAACGGACCGCCATGAATTAAGGCGATGTTGTTTTCAAGGGTTTGAACCAGATTGGGTTTTATGGCGTCTTTAAGGAGAGCGGCCATGGCGCCTTGAGCGTTTAAGTCACTGGCAAATATAGGCGTGTTGCCATCATGTTGATAACCAACAATGATCCGTCCTAAACGTGTTTTTAAGTCAGCGCGGCTAGTTGCAAGACAGAGAATAGCCATGATTTCAGAAGCCACAACAATATCGTAACTATCGCTACGAAGATAACCATTTAATGGTCCTCCCATGCCGACAGTAATGTTGCGTAAAGCACGATCATTCATATCAACCACGCGTTTCCACTGGATTCGTCTTGCATCAATCTTAAGCGCATTACCGTGGTGGATATGGTTATCAATGAGTGCGGATAAAAGATTGTGTGCAACACCAATGGCATGGAAGTCACCGGTGAAATGGAGGTTAATATCTTCCATAGGAATGACTTGAGAATAGCCACCTCCAGCGGCACCACCTTTAATGCCAAAACAAGGACCTAAGGAAGGTTCACGCAGACAACAGATTGTCTTTTTTCCTAATTGGTTCATCGCATCAGTTAGACCCACTGTCGTGGTTGTTTTACCTTCTCCAGCAGGTGTTGGGCTAATGGCCGTAACGAGAATAAGTTTGCCGTCTGGTTGATCGTTTAGGCTCTCGATAAAGTCTAAAGAAAGTTTAGCTTTATAGTGTCCGTAAGGGTCTAGATGTTCACTGTCAATATCGTATTGTTCTTTAGCAATGGCCAGAATAGGTTTTATAGTGGCATGTTGAGCAATTTCGATATCAGACATAGTGACAGCTCCAGAGTAAATGAATTAAATGAGTAATTAAACTAAAGGATTAAGGGTTAGGTTGAGTAAACTGGGAATCGTGCGCATAATTGTGTGACTTGGTTTCGAACATCGCTAATGATGGCTTCATTGTCAATGTTATCAAGCACATCACACATTAACGTTGCAATGAGCCTGATTTCGTTTTCTTTAAAGCCACGTGTGGTGGGTGCAGGCGTACCCACTCGGATACCGCTGGTGACAAAGGGTGATTGGGGGTCATTCGGAACAGCATTTTTATTAACCGTGATATGCGCTTTCCCTAAAGCTTCGTCGGCGGCTTTACCGGTAATGCCGTTAGCGACTAACGAAATGAGTAAAAGGTGATTATCCGTTCCTCCGGAAACGATATCATAGCCCCGACTGATGAAAACATCGGCCATAGCACGGGCATTAGTAATCACTTGTTGTTGGTAGTTAATGAAGCTTGTTTCTTGTGCTTCTTTAAAGGCAACGGCTTTTGCAGCAATGACATGCATTAACGGACCACCCTGAATGCCAGGAAAAATCATGGAGTTTAATTTTTTTTCAATATCGGGATTATTTTTACAAATAATAAAACCACCGCGCGGTCCACGAAGACTTTTGTGTGTCGTACTGGTTACAATATCCGCAAAAGGGACGGGGTTGGGATACAAGTCTGCAGCGATCAAACCGGCGACATGAGCCATATCGACCAGTAAATAAGCACCCACTTCGTCGGCAATAGCCCTGAAGCGGGCCCAGTCAACAACTCTAGAGTAGGCTGAGAAACCCGCTACAATCATTTTGGGTTGGTGTTCATGTGCCAGTGCTTGTACTTGATCATAATCAATTTCGCCGGTTGAGCTATCTAAGCCATATTGAATGGCGTTATAGATTTTTCCAGAAAAGTTAGGTTTTGAACCATGCGTTAAGTGTCCGCCATCCGCAAGGCTTAAGCCCAGAACGGTGTCATGGGGTTGTAGTAAGGCCATGTAAACAGCCATGTTTGCTTGTGAGCCTGAATGAGGTTGAACATTGGCATAATCGGCTGAAAAAAGTTTTTTCAGGCGGTCTATGGCGAGCTGTTCTACGGTGTCAACATGTTCGCAGCCACCGTAGTAACGTTTACTGGGGTAACCTTCAGCATATTTGTTGGTGAGTACCGACCCTTGCGCTTCCATAACTCGAGGGCTGGCATAGTTTTCTGAAGCAATGAGTTCAATATGTGTTTCTTGACGATGAATCTCTTGTTCTATGGCTTCAGAAAGTTCTTGGTCATAGTCAGCAATAGTTTGTGATGTGTTAAACATTTAGGTCTCCTGGGTGAACTAATGCCTGTATTAATTAAAAAGGCTGTAGTAATAAAATTTGCAAATCAGCGACATTAGTACCGGTTGCACCTGTTATAAATAAATCATTCGAACGGGCTAAGGCTGTATTTGAATCGTTATTCGTCAAAAAAACAGCGGGATTGATAGCGGACTTGACCATACGGTTATAGGAGGCTGCATCCACCATTGCGCCTGCGGCTTCTGTGGGTCCATCTCGCCCATCTGTCCCTGCACTTAAAAAAACCCAGTTTGAAACAGCGAGTTCATATTGCTCAGCGGCAATGGTAAAGGCTAAGGCCATTTCTTGGTTTCTTCCTCCGATACCTTGACCGTTGAGGGTAACGGTTGTCTCACCACCGGCAATAATAGCGGTGGGTTTCGTTATCCCCTGGTTAATTATTTTTTGTGCAAAAAAAAGTAGTTTTATTGCTTCATCTTTCGCTTCACCGCATAGTTTACTACTGTAAAGGTAGGTTTCATAATAGTATTTTTGGGCAACAGTAAGGATGTGGTTGATGCTTATAGCGTTAGAGCCAATAAGGCTAATATGGTCTTGATAATTGGGATACTGGTTAGGTTTTAATGTTTCATATTTAGGGTGAGCAGTGCTTTGATTGCAAAGATTCAGAATTGATTGAGGCAGTTGTTTCCACAGGTCGTATTTTTTTAAAATGTTAATGGTATCTCGAAATGTTGTGCTATCAGGGACTGTTGGGCCGCTGGCGATAGTGCTCAGATTATTGTCTATAACATCAGATAAAATTAACGTATGCACATCTGCAGGGAGGATATGTTTAATTAATTGTCCGCCTTTCAAGGCTGATAAATGTTTTCGAACCGTATTTGTTTCCTGAATCGTTGCGCCTGAGGCTAATAATAAATCATTAACGAATTGCTTTTCGATAAGGCTAATCGGTGTTAACGGGCAAGGCGCAAGTGATGATCCACCCCCACTCAAGAGCACTAAGACTAATTCGTTAGTTTGTGCTTTTTGGGCGATGTCAATCATTTTACGGGCGGCAGAGAGTCCGGCTTCATCAGGGGTCGGGTGTCCGGCACCGATAATGTTTAGATGGGCGCTAGGTTCAATGTTTTCATAATTTGTAATGACAATATGGTCTGTGCTGAACAGTGATGGAGGGATTATTTGTTGTGCTGAAATAGCCATTTTGCAGGCGGCTTTGCCAAGTGCAATTAAATGAACCTTAGACCAGTCTTCACTGCGTTGGTAGCTGGTATGGTTTGAAAGAGTCTTAATTCGTAATCGTTGTGATTGGTAATTGAGATGAGCCCTAACGGCTTTTTCTGGGTCGGCAGCGGCTAGGCCAGCGGCAAAAAAATCTACGGCATCTTTACGTAAATGGAGCGCTAAAGGAGTCATTTTTCCTAACGTAAAATATGTTTTGGCTAAATTAGCTAAAAGGGTTTAATTTCATTAGCAAGTAATGCTTTTGTTCATAAGTTAGGTCATTGACTTGGCAATGGCGAATATTTCTTCTGCATCGAGGATTTGATCGTTGCTTTCAAAGAGTTTATTGATGCAAGCTTTATGTAAAGCTAGTTTTAGGGTTCCAAAGCCAATGGCGCCCCAGACTATTTTGCCGTGTCTATTGATGCCTTTATCCATCATATCTGTTCCACCAATACCGATAGGCGGTGTTGCATTGGCATCGGCAATGAGTTCAAGGGCTAGGTTGTCTTTCCAGTGCGCTTCTTCGAGCAATTGCACATTGGCGGCGCCAGTAGCGAAAATGATCTGTGTGTTTGCAATGGCTTTCGCGCGTTCTGTGTTGTCGACGGCCTCAATAGGGGTGACGGTAACGTTGAAGCGGTTTTGGATCGATTGGCATGCTTGTTGAGCCTTAGAGAATGAGCGCGAGGTAATGGAAACATGAGCGCCTTCGAGTGCTAGCAAGGCAGCAGCTCTTTGACCCACGGGTCCGGTTCCGGCTAAAACAATAGCCTTTTTATTTTTTACGGAACCCTGAAGGGTTAATTTGGCAACGCCGGCCGCAGCGGTGGTGTTGCTGCCATTACTGTCGAGCATGATTGAGATACGAAAGTTCGCAAAGAATTGCTGTTGAATACTATCGAATAATGCTTGGCCAGCAGTCATTTCACTACCACCAACGAAAACAGCGGTGTTTTTTTTGTCTTTAGGAGCGCGTGTAAAAATACAGCCTTCAACTTGTGGCTTTATGGTTTCTGGGGCCAGTCCACCGTAAGCAATGACATGGTCGGCGCCGGCATCATAGGCAACAACAGTATCGAAAACAGAAGGGGTGGTGTCAGTATCAAATTGGAAGAGTAATTTTTTCACAGTGATTCCATAATTAGCGAGGAAGTTAAAAAAATAAATTGCACTCATGAATGTTTGCGAATCAATTATACTGTAATTTAGTTTAGGTGAAAGAAGACCCTTGGGTAATAAGTTTCCAACGAGGGTACCGGGTCGTGAAAGATTTGGTTGTTATGAGTGCAATAGTCAGTGTTTTATTGATGTGTGGCGTCGTACTTTGTTACGATGAAAGACCAACGTAATTTTTGGATAAATAAAAGAGATTATGAAAACCCCAGTCAACATTGCAATTACCGGTGCAGCAGGCAGAATTAGTTACGCACTTATTTATCGTATCGTCGCTGGTGAGTTGTTAGGCCCAGAACAACCCATTAATTTGCATTTACTGGAGGTCACTTCAGAATTGTCAGTATTAGAAGGTATTGTCATGGAGTTGAGCGATTGCATTTTTCCTTTGCTCAATAAGGTTATTGTGACAGATCAACCTAATGTTGCTTTTAATCAAGCGGATTATGTCTTTATGTTGGGGGCAAAACCGCGTGTCTTGGGGATGGAGCGACATGATTTGTTGCAAGCAAATGCAGAGATCTTTGTTTTGCATGGGCGTGCATTGGGTGAGGTAGCTAGTCGAAAGGTCAAGGTTTTGGTCGCTGGTAATCCATCAAATACCAATACTCTAATTGCGTTAAAGAGTGCTCAGGGTTTAGGGGCTGAGAATTTTACGGCGCTGATTTATTTGGATTTTCACCGAGCCATTGGTCTTTTAGCCGAGCAAGCGGGTGTTCATCCAAATTATGTTAAGGATATAGTGATTTGGGGTAATCATTCAGCAACACAATACCCTGATATCCATCATGCTCAGATTAAAGGCTCGGCGGCGTTGGATTGTGTTGACTATAATTGGTTTGTTGAGGAGTTTATCCCCATTGTTCAGCAGCGAGGCGGGGCGATTATTGAAGCCCTTGGGCATTCAAGTGTGGCTTCTGCAGCCTATGCCGCTGTCTGTCAAATGAAAGATTGGATTGTTGATACTCGGTCTGAAGGGTGGATCAATATGGCAGTCTTATCAGATGGGAGTTATGGTATTGAACCCGGGTTGATTTATTCTTACCCTGTGCGAGTTGTAAACGGGGACGTTGAGATTGTTCGAGGGCTTGATCTCAGTGAGTTTAGTATTGCAAAAATGAAAGAAACAGAATTGGAGTTAAAAGCAGAACGCGATGCTGTTAAGCATTTGTTGACCAGTAGTGATTAGTTTACCGACGGGTTGTTTGGTTAGCGAATAATGTCTCGAGGGGTCTGTCCTGAAAAAAAATCTTTAATGTTTTCAATAACGCGAAGGCCCATGGCATTTCGGGTTTCTTCGGTAGCACTCCCCAAGTGTGGAAGTAAGGTGACATTGTTGAGGCCTAGCAGTTTAGGGTCTATTACCGGTTCGTTTTCAAAAACATCTAGTCCGGCACCGGCAAACCAGTTGTTTGAAAGTGCTGTGATTAAAGCCTTAGTATCGATAACACTGCCACGTGCCGTGTTAATCAAATGGGCTTTAGGGTGTAGCAGTTTTAACCGGTCTTCATTTATAAGGTGATGGTTTTGAGGTGAACCCGGGCAGTGGATTGAGATAAAGTCTGCAGTTTCTAGCACGGCATCGATTGAGTTGCAACTGTGTGCTTTAACGGGTTGTGTTAGGTTGAACGGTACGGGGCTGGTGTTGTAGAAAATGATTTTCATATTAAAGCCAAAATGTGCCTTGTAAGCAGTCGCTTGAGCAATACGCCCGAAACCAATAAGTCCTAATGTTTTTCCAGTCACCTTTTGCCCTAGCATTTGAGTAGGGTGCCAGCCGTGCCATTTTTTTTGACGGATTAGGCGATCTCCTTCGGTACCGCGTCGAGCAGACATCAGTATTAACATCAGGGCTATGTCAGCGGTGCAGTCCGTTAAGATATCCGGTGTATTGGTAACGCAAATGCCCTGATCTTGGGCACTTTGGATATCAATATGATTAAAGCCGACACCGAAATTACCAATGATTTTAGTGCGGATTGGCGTGGTTTTAAAAATAGCGGTGGATAATGGGTCGGTAACGGTCGAGAGGATGGCGTCGAAATGGCTTAAGGCATCTTTAAGCGCTTTAGGCGTTAAGGGGTGGTCCTGATGGTTGAGCGTGCTGTCAAATTCTTTGGCAAGGATTTCTTCAATAGCATCAGGCCATTTGCGGGTGACCAGAACCTTGGGTCTTTGCATCGTTAACTACCTGTTGCAAGTAATAGCAGGTAGTTTAGCAGATAATAAGCGCTAAAGACCCGTGGATAAACAGCGAGTAGGCTGTTGTTTATCCACGGATTATGCGCATTTAGTTGGCAGTAGCGCGGTAATATTCAATAGCTGCAGCCACGCCACTTCCGGGTGTTATGTCAAAGCCATTGTCAAGTAATGCCATTTCTACGCCGGCGATGGCGCCCAGCATGGAAACGTCATTCATGTTGCCCATATGGCCAATTCTGAAAACTTTTCCCGCAACTTCGGTGAGTCCGCCACCCAGTGATATGTTGTATTTATGGTAGGCAGTCGCAATAACGTCACGGGCATCTTTGTCTTCAGGAACGACAACAGCAGAAACGGTATTGGATTCGAAACCGGGTTGAGCGCAGAGCGATAAACCCCAAGCAGTAATAGCTTTTCGGGTGCCTTCGGCAAGACGGTGGTGTCGCGCAAAAACATTTTCAAGGCCTTCTTCCAGTAATAAATCTATCGATTTGCGGAGGCCATGTAAGATTGGGGTAGAAGGGGTGTAGGGCGTATAGCCGTCTTTATTCGTGTTGATGTGGTCTTTTAAGTCTAAAAAGCAGCGCGGGTACGTGTTGGTGTCGCAGGCAGCCATAGCTTTTTGGCTGAAAGCAAGAAAAGCCCCGCCAGCAGGTAGCATAAAGCCTTTTTGTGAGCCACTAATTGCGCCGTCAACGCCCCACTCATCCATTCTAAAATCAAGACTTGCAATTGAGCTGACGCCGTCAACAAACAATAGCGCGGGATGTTGGGCTGCATTCATGGCTAGACGAACGCCGCCGATATCGGAAGTAACGCCGGTTGATGTTTCGTTGTGGGTGGCTAAAACAGCTTTAATTTCATGTCCGCTGTCTTCCTTTAGGCGTGTTTCTAGAGCATCCAGAGGGATTCCTTGGCCCCATTCAACTTCGTGGCATTCGACTTCAAACCCTAAGCGCTTTGCCATGTCCATCCAAAGGTGAGCGAATTGACCAAATCGGTAGATGAGCACTTTATCACCGGGGTTGAGGGTGTTTGTCAGGGCTATTTCCCAGCCGGCAGTACCTGTGGCGGGAAAGATGAACGCTTGACCTTGTTCGGTTTTAAAGATTTTTTTGAGGTCGTGCAATAGTGGCTTGAGAAGTTCTGGGAAGGTCGGTGACCGGTGGTCTTCCATGTCGACGCGCATGGCATTGCTGACTTCAGTTGGAACGTTTGTAGGACCTGGGATGTAAAGATGATTTCGACCCGCCATGGTTTGCCTCTATAAATAAAAGTTAAAGTAATTCGATGTGCTTTAATGTAGCAAATCAATAAATAACCCAATATTATCCCATATAAGCTGTAAAGCAGCAATGCTGTTGTCAAGTGACGGTACTGGACATGGCGACTGATATTTTTGTAGCAAATAAAAACAGGAGTATGGAAAAAAAGACGGCTGGAATATATAATGATGGGTTGCTTTTAGTTGCTTTGAAATTTACGGTGGTAGCTAAGATAATCTGATTGAAATTATAGAGGTTTGGATATTTATTATGAGCTATACATTGTATGAACCATCAGTGCAACGTGTTCAACGTTGTGAACTAGCAGTACCGGGGTCAAGTCCAGAGATGTTTGAAAAAGCACTGGCGAGTGGTGTTGATTTTGTTTTCTTAGATTTAGAAGATGCTGTTGCGCCTGATGACAAGTTGCAGGCACGTAAAAATGTGATTGAGGCTATTAATGATTTAGATTGGGCGGGGCATGGTATAGCTGTTTCTGTCAGGATCAATGGTCTGGATACTCAATATATGGTGCGTGATGTTGTTGACTTGGTCGAACAGGCTGGCGATAAACTAGATACGATCTTAATTCCCAAGGTAGGGGTTTATGCGGATGTCTATATGGTGGAAGCCATGTTAAGCCAACTGGAAGTTCAAGAAGGGTTAACGCATAAAATTGGAATTGAGTGTTTGATCGAAACGGCCTTAGGAATGGCAAATGTTGAAGATATAGCGCGTAATGGGGCAACCGGTAGGTTGGAGGCATTACATTTTGGGGTTGCTGATTATGCGGCGAGTAATCGTGCCAGAACAACTAATATTGGCGGATTAAATCCTGATTACCCAGGAGACCAATGGCATGCAGCTATCAGTCGAATGACAGTGGCGTGTAGGGCTTATGGTTTACGACCTGTTGACGGACCTTTTGGGGATATTAAGGACCCTGCTGGTTATACTGCTGCTGCAAAGCGTGCGGCTGCATTAGGTTGTGAAGGAAAATGGGCTATCCATCCGTCGCAAATTGCCTTAGCTAATGATGTGTTTACACCACCACAAGCAGAAGTTGACAAAGCTAAACGTATTTTAGTGGCATTGAAAGAAGCTGCTGAACAGGGTAAAGGTGCTGCGGCTCTGGATGGGCGATTAATTGATGCGGCTTCTGAAAAAATGGCAACTAATGTTGTTAAGGCTGCCGAAGCAATAGCGTTAAAGACTAAATAAACAGTATTAGATTAAGGAAGGGGAAGGCACTTGGATATTCATGAGTATCAGGCTAAAAATATTTTAGCAGGTTATGGCGTTAAAATCGCTGAAGGTGGACTGGCATATAGTCCTGAACAAGCGACACAGCGTGCTCGCGATATTGGCGGCAATGTTTGGGCTGTAAAAGCACAGATTCATTCAGGTGCGCGAGGTAAAGCGGGCGCTATTAAAATTTGTAAAACACCTGATGAGGTCTTTTCAGCTGCAGATGCCTTATTAGGTAAAACTATTGTGACGCATCAAACAGGGCCACAGGGAAAAGTTTGTTCTCGTCTTTATATTGAAGCAGGAACAGATATTGTTCGAGAGCTATACCTGAGTTTCTTAATTGATAGAGAGTATGAGCGTATTGTTATGATTGGCTCATCTGAAGGTGGCATGGATATTGAAGAAATGGCTGAAAGTAATCCAGGGGCTATTATAAAGATTTATATTGAACCGGCGATTGGTCTACAGGATTTTCAAGCCAGGGCAATGGCTTTTTCATTAGGTCTTCCTGCCAGCATGTTAAGTCAGGCAGTAAAGTTGATTGAAGGTTGTTACCGGGCGTTGCGTGATACCGATGCTAACATGTTAGAGGTTAATCCCTTGGTGATTAATGGCCATGATGAGCTTATTGCGCTAGATGCTAAGATGGACTTTGATGACAACGCCTTGTTCCGACGTCAAAATATTTCGGAATTACGAGATAAATCTCAAGAAGATGAGCGAGAAATGGCTGCTGCCGATAGAGGCTTGAGTTATGTGGGTCTGGACGGTGATATTGGTTGTATGATCAATGGCGCTGGGTTGGCTATGGCTACGATGGATATGATTAAACTAGCAGGGGGTGAACCCGCTAATTTTCTTGATGTTGGAGGCGGTGCTTCGCCGGAACGAACTGAAAAGGCATTTCGATTGGTGTTGGCGGATGACAATGTTAAAGTCATGTTGGTTAATATTTTTGCCGGTATTAATCGCTGTGACTGGATTGCAGAAGGTGTGGTTAAGGCGGTTAAGAATATTGAATTAACGATGCCATTGATTGTGCGGTTATCTGGAACCAATGTCGATGAGGGAAGAGAAATTATTTCAAAAAGTGGCCTTCCGATCATAATGGCGGAAACATTAGCTGATGCGGCTGAAAAGGCTGTAGCAGCACGAAATGACGTGATAGCTAAGCGACAAGGAGAATAGACGATGGCAATTCTAATTAATGAAAGAACACCCATTGTTATTCAAGGGTTTACCGGGAAAATAGGGACCTTTCATGCCCAAGATATGATTAATTATGGTTCAAATGTTGTGGCTGGTATCACCCCAGGAAAGGGCGGGGTTCAGCATTTAGGACGTCCGGTTTTTAATACGGTTAAGGAGTCTGTAGAACAATTAGGTGCCGAAGCGAGTATTATTTTTGTACCACCTGCTTTTGCTGCTGATTCAATTATGGAAGCTGCGGAAGCCGGCATTAAATATTGTGTGGCTATTACTGATGGTATACCTACGCAAGATATGATGAAGGTTAAAAATTATTTAAAAAATTTCCCTGAAGAGAGACGTATGGTTCTTACGGGGCCAAATTGTGCAGGTACGATCAGTCCAGGACGTGCCATGCTTGGTATTATGCCGGGACATATTTATATGCCTGGTGATGTTGGTGTTGTGGGTCGCTCAGGGACGCTTGGTTATGAAGCTGCTGATCAAATGAAAGCATTAGGTATCGGCATTTCAACCTCAGTGGGTATTGGTGGTGATCCTATTAATGGTAGTTCACACCGTAAAATATTGGAAAAATTTGAGCAAGACCCAGAGACTAAAGTGGTTCTCATGATTGGTGAAATTGGAGGGCCTCAGGAAATTGAAGCAGGCTTTTTTGCTAAAGAACACATGAGTAAGCCGGTTGTCGCTTATATTGCCGGTTTGACGGCACCGAAAGGTCGACGGATGGGGCATGCTGGTGCGATTATTTCATCCACAGGTGAGAGTGCGAGTGAAAAAGTAGAGCAACTTCTTGATATGGGTGTCACCATTTCCCCTACGCCTTCAGCAATGGGTGAGACGGTTGCCAAGGTTCTAGCGAGTTTGTAGGGTGTAAAAAGGTGTTTTATATTGCATGGTATCGCCCAGAGTAAGCTATATTTATGGCTAGGTAGTTGGGTGCGTTATGATTTCAGTCGTAGGTAGTTAGTTGGAATATAAAAAGGACAGTTAATGGATGACAATAAAAAGAAAGCGTTAGATGCTGCGTTAATGCAGATAGAGAAACAATTTGGTAAAGGGTCTGTCATGCGGATGGGCGATTCCGCGGCATCAAGAGATATTGAAACGGTGCCGACGGGGTCTTTATCCTTGGATATTGCTTTAGGGTGTGGTGGTCTGCCGCGTGGACGAGTTGTTGAAATCTATGGTCCAGAGTCTTCAGGTAAAACCACGATGACCCTTGAGGTTATTGCACAGATGCAAAAATTAGGTGGTTCAGCGGCGTTTATAGATGCTGAACATGCTTTAGATCCTTTGTATGCTGAAAAAATTGGTGTCAATGTTGATGACTTGTTGGTTTCTCAGCCCGATACCGGTGAGCAGGCTTTAGAAATTACGGATATGTTGGTTCGCTCTGGTGCTGTGGATATGGTGGTTATTGATTCTGTTGCAGCGCTAACACCTAAGGCTGAAATTGAAGGCGATATGGGTGATTCGCATATGGGACTCCAGGCTCGGTTAATGTCTCAAGCGTTAAGAAAATTGACAGGTAATATTAAACGATCGAATACGCTGGTTATTTTTATTAATCAGATTCGTATGAAAATTGGTGTTATGTTTGGTAATCCAGAAACAACTACGGGTGGCAATGCATTGAAATTTTATTCTTCAGTGCGCTTGGATATTCGTCGTATTGGAGCCATTAAGAAAGGCGATGAAATAGTCGGCAATGATACTCGTGTAAAAGTAGTTAAAAATAAAGTTGCCCCACCATTTAAGCAAGCAGAGTTTGAAATTTTATATGGTCAGGGTGTTTCTTTTTTAGGTGAACTGATTGATCTCGGCGTGAAGTATGGCTTCGTGGGTAAAGCGGGGTCATGGTATAGCTGTAATGGTCAAAAGATTGGCCAAGGTAAAGATAATGCACGTACCTATTTAAAAGAGAATGTAGCGCTTGCTATGGAGTTAGAGCAGAAAATTAGAGCGGAAGCTTTTGGTCTTAATGAAGACGTTAAAGCATCTAAAAATGGAGACACTTGATTGAATAATTTGTTATTTAAGTCAGTTGCCGATTAAGTTAGGAATGAGTTTTCATGCTTGAAACGCATGATAGGCTGGAAATAAAACGGTTTTGTTTTCAGTATTTAGCGCGACGTGAACACAGTCAGCTAGAATTGCACCAGAAACTATCTCGTAAAGGTTTTGAAAAAGCAGAAATAACTATTGTCTTAGATGAGTTTGTCATCAATGATTGGCAAAGTGATCAACGCTTTGCAGAAAGTTTTTTTAAACATTGTTTAACCCGAGGGTTGGGCCCGGTACGCATTAACTATGAATTAAGGCAGCGCGGCATTACTGATGAGCACACAGTCATGGGTGAAGAAGACATTGACTGGGGCCAGCACCTGTTAAATGTTTTTCAAAAGAAATTTGACGATAACATGGTTTTAACAGCTCAGGAATGGGCTAAAAGATTACGGTTCTTGCAATATCGAGGTTTTACAACTGAGATGATTCGCGAATTATCTAAAAGCCTGGGTGTTGTGATTAAATAAATTTTTGATGGCGAAGATTTGGCGCTGTTTTGACTTTTTTAAGGCAGTATTATTGCTAGGTAATGGCGTCGCTTTCCGGAGCGACTGAGAGTAATTTAAACAGAGATTTTTTTTGTTTTCAATTAAATAAAAATATTTTGAACTTATGAAAACTATGTCGACAGAACAGCTGCGTGCTGTTTTTTTACAATATTTCGAAGCTAATGATCATGTCATTCAGCCGAGTAGTACGCTTGTTCCGGGAGATGACCCTACGTTGTTATTTACCAATGCAGGCATGGTTCCATTTAAAGATGTTTTTTTAGGACGCGAAAAGCTTGCTTTTAAGCGAGCGACATCGAGTCAACGGTGTGTCCGTGCGGGGGGAAAACATAATGATTTAGAAAATGTTGGTTATACCGCTCGGCACCATACTTTTTTTGAAATGTTGGGGAACTTTAGTTTTGGCGATTATTTTAAGAAAGAAGCCATTCATTTCGCTTGGGACTTTCTGACTAACAAGCTCGAAATACCGAGCGAAAAATTATGGATTACCGTTTTTGATGAAGACGCCGAGGCGGAAGCTATTTGGCTTAATGATATAGGCGTTGACCCCGCGCAATTTTCACGTATTGGAGCAAAAGATAACTTTTGGTCCATGGGTGAAATAGGACCGTGTGGCCCTTGTAGTGAAATATTTTATGATCATGGCGAGAGTGTTGAAGGCGGGCCGCCGGGGTCTCCGGATGAAGAAGGGGATCGCTATATTGAAATATGGAATTTGGTTTTTATGCAGTATAACCGCTCTGCGGATGGGGTTTTAACGGATTTACCGAGTCCTTCAGTTGATACCGGTATGGGCTTAGAAAGAATTGCTGCTGTTCTGCAAGGTGTTCACAATAATTATGAAATTGATCTGTTCCAGAATTTGTTACAGTCTGCCGCGACGGTAACAGGAGTCACAGATACCACGCACAGTTCATTGCGCGTTATTGTTGATCATATTCGTTCTTGTGCATTTCTTATTGTTGACGGTGTAATGCCTTCGAATGAAGGGCGAGGGTATGTGTTGCGGCGAATAATTCGCCGAGCTATTCGACACGGTTATCGATTAGGGGTTCATGATGTATTTTTCTACCAATTAGTTCAGGGGTTGGTAGAGCAGATGGGCTCGGTTTACCCGGAACTGGTTGCCAATCAAAAACAAGTTGAACGTGTATTGGAGAAAGAAGAACAGCGTTTTTCTGAAACATTACAAAAAGGGATGGCGATTTTAGAGGGGTGTGTGGGTGATTTAGAAGGACAAGTGATTCCCGGCGATATTGTCTTTTTGCTTTACGATACCTATGGCTTTCCCGTTGATTTAACAGCGGATTTTGCCCGTGAAAGTAATTTGCAAATTGATCATGAGGGCTTTGAGACAGAAATGCAAAGTCAACGTGAAAGAGCGCGTGCAGCCAGTAATTTTGGCTCGAGTCATGATAAAAATATAGCGAGTAATGTTGAAACGGAATTTGTCGGCTATCAGGATTTAAAGTGCCAAGTTGTTTTGAAGGGATTATTTTTAGACGGTCATGCGGTTGATTGTTTAAACGAAGGTGATGAAGGTATTTTGGTCTTGGATTCAACGCCTTTTTATGCCGAATCCGGAGGACAGGTTGGAGACACCGGCGTAATTACTCTTGAAGGTAATCAGTTTGAAGTTGTTGATACACAAAAACAAGGTAGTCATACTTTTTTACATAAAGGCAGGGTGATTTCTGGTGCTCTACAGCAAGGCCAGAGGTATGAGGCGACAGTTGACCCAATCAGTCGGCAGTTGATTGCTTTAAATCATTCAGCAACTCATTTGTTGCACGCTGCTTTAAGAGAAATATTAGGTGAGCATGTCATACAAAAAGGCTCACTGGTTAATGCGTCACGATTACGCTTTGATTTTTCACATTTTGAGCCGATTGGATTGGAGCAATTGGTACAAATTGAACAGTTAGTGAACCTGCAGATTAGAGAAAATAATCCCGTGACGGTTGATTTAATGACTAAAGATCAGGCTGTTAAAGCGGGGGCGATGGCTCTGTTTGGTGAGAAATATGGCGCTGAAGTTCGTGTGTTGAAGATAGGTGGTTTTTCTACAGAATTATGTGGTGGTACCCATGTGGATCGCTCAGGAGACATTGGTTCTTTTAAGATTGTGGGCGAAACAGGGGTTGCTGCCGGCGTTCGGCGTATTGAAGCAATGACGGGTGAGGCGGCGCTAAATTGGTCTGAAATCAGGAATAAAGCATTAAGTAGTATTGCTGAAGTCGTCAAGAGTACCCCCGAAAAATCATTCGACAAAGTTTGTCAATTAATTGAGAAAAACCGTCAATTTGAGAAAGAATTAGAAAAGGTAAAGTTGAAATTAGCACAAGCCTCACAGGGTGAGTTGAGTGCGCAGGCAGTTGAAATAGAGGGTTTAAAGGTTTTAGCTGTTCAGTTAGATAATGTGGATGCGAAAGGGATGCGTGATGTTTTGGATCAACTAAAAAATAAGTTAGGCAGTTCCGCCATTATTTTAGCGGTTGTAAATGCTGAGAAAGTTAGTTTGATAGCCGGTGTGAGTAAAGATCAGATTGGCCGTATTAAAGCCGGTGACCTTGTGAATCATGTCGCAGCGCAAGTGGGTGGAAAAGGCGGGGGCAGGCCTGAAATGGCGCAAGCGGGGGGTAATGATCCTAAAGGTCTAACACAAGCATTAGCGAATGTTCCTGAATGGGTTCGTAGTCAAATCAGTAGTTAAAAGTGAGTTAAAACAAGTATGGCAAGATATGTTTTTAAATTTGGTGGCACCTCGGTAGGGGACGCTGAGCGGATTAAGAGTGTTGCTGAAAAAGTAAAACAGGCGCATTCTGAAGGTCACGAGATTATAGTTGTGGTTTCAGCTATGAGTGGTGAAACAAATCGGCTCACTGCCTTGGCGGGTGATGTGTTAGTCAAACCCAATCCTCGTGAAATGGACGTGTTGTTATCGACAGGTGAGCAAGTGACTATTGCACTGCTGAGTATGGCGTTGGGTGCTTTAGGATGCCCCGCAGAATCTTTTACCGGTGCTCAGGTCGAAATATTAACGGACTCGGTTCACAGTAAAGCAAGAATAAAAGATATTGGTGTAACGGCCATACAAAAATGTCTGGAGAGTGGGAAGGTTGCTGTTGTTGCTGGTTTTCAGGGTGTTAATGAACAGGGGCATATCACCACCTTAGGGCGTGGCGGTTCAGATACGACAGCTGTTGCTTTAGCTGCGAAACTGGAGGCGTGTGAATGTTATATTTATACCGATGTAGATGGTGTGTATACCACAGACCCTCGTGTTGAACCGACAGCACGAAAAATGGATTCGATTACTTTTGAGGAAATGCTTGAAATGGCTAGTTTAGGCTCAAAAGTTTTGCAAATTAGAGCGGTTGAGTTTGCAGGAAAATATAATGTACCTTTGAGAGTGTTGTCTACTTTTTCTGAGGGTAATGGAACGTTAATAACTTATGAGGATGATGGCATGGAACGGGCATTAATTTCCGGTATTGCATTTAATCGTGATGAGGCTAAGTTGACCATCAACGGAGTGCCAGATTTACCCGGTGTTGCGTCAAAAATAGTGGGTCCGATAGCGGCCAATAATATTGAAATTGATATGATCATTCAGAATATAGCGGATGATGAAACCACTGATTTCACTTTTACAGTTCACCGAAATGATTATCATAAGGCAGTGGCTCTTCTGGAGGAGATTAAAACATCGTTGTCCGCAAAGAAGGTTTCAGGTGATGATACCATTGTAAAGGTTTCGTTAGTCGGTGTCGGTATGCGATCTCATTCGGGTATAGCGAGTAAAATGTTTGATGTTTTGGCCTCAGAAGGTATTAATATCAAAATGATCTCAACATCAGAAATCAAGATTTCGGTTGTTATGGATGAGAAGCACCTTGAGGCTGCGGTACGTGCGCTACATAAATCTTTTGAATTAGCAGGGCAACCGGTACTTTGATGATTTCTTTTCTGTTTAAAAGATGGTAGAATTCTTTGCCTTAATGTGGGTGTAACTTTAGGAGGGTGGCCGTGTTAATATTGACTCGCCGTATTGGAGAGACATTGATGATAGGTGATGAAGTCAAGGTTACTGTCTTAGGTGTGAAGGGTAATCAAGTTAGAATTGGTGTGGATGCACCAAGAGATGTATCGGTCCATAGAGAAGAGATCTATGACCGCATTAAAGAAGAAAAAGAACAAAAAAAACCAGAATAAATATCATTTAAATTGGAGAGATGGCCGAGCGGCTGAAGGCGCTCCCCTGCTAAGGGAGTATGGGTTTTAAAGCCCATCGAGGGTTCGAATCCCTCTCTCTCCGCCATATTGCAGTTATCTTTTAAACACATAACCTACGCGGATTATGCTTCTATAAAGTTAACAGTCATAAGTAACAATCACCCCGATTTTTTTATACCCTTCAACGGTCTGAGCTAGATTGTAGGCTATGGGGGAATTAGCGTGCAACCAACGATATAATACCCTAAGACATTTTTATGTTGTTTTTGAATGGGGTTAATTTAAAGTGTTAGCGCTAGTCACAAGTATCTTTCATAACAGGTAATGCTTGTCGTGCTCTCACTACATGCAAGCCCATACTTCTGCTTAACCCATTGCCATTTCTTGGCATACTCACACCAACAAGACTCTATGGGCGGTTTCCACCTAACCGGTCCCTTGTCGCTTTTTCTTGATTAGTCCTGTCATCGATAGCAATGAGGTTGTCGGGGTCATTAGCAAAGCTTCTTTTCTGCTCCCTAGACCAATTAGCACCGCCTGTTCTATGCGCATGAGCCAAAGGCACAATATGGTCAATGTCTAGGTCTGATGCTTGTGTGAAGGTCATCCCTGTATAGGGACCAACCCATAAGCCGTGAGATACACTACAACCTCTGTTACGTTTGAACTTTACTGGAATTTGAGATGACTCAATTAGAACCTCTGCACGAGTGTTCTGACAGTCGTTGTCTTCATCAATCCAATGAGGCCAATCCTTGCGATTGTAACGAGTAGAGGGCGCGCTCTGGTTATTGGAAATGTAAATTGGTGTTGCTGATGGGACTGACGGTGCTGAACAATACGACTTATGACAATGATACTGACCAGTCTTACGGTTCATATGCCCACCGTTAGCATCAGTTCTACCAGAGTGTGCTTGGGCGGTAATGGGGGCTATTAGGAGCAGTAGGGGATAAGTAATAGCTATAGCCATCATTTTATCTTGTTGAGTGGTGGTTAAAACTTAGTACTAGTCCAGCGTAGGTTAAAATAGGATCCATATTTCAGGACACAGCTAGCTCCTATTAAGTTGCTCTAGTACTTACTAGTTCTTATTGAGGACTTGATTAATACACCACCCTTATTGAACTCTAATATAGCAGTGATAGTTTTAGTTGAGCTTGATGTTGTTGATTGAGCTTTACGATTAGAGTCAGATGTACTACCAGCCAAGATGATAATACTTCCACCTACCGTGTTAGATTCATTTGCACTATTATCAGTAGTGGTTGAAGTTCTGGTCACTCGGTCGTATGTCCAAAGTTCTCCTTGGCGATCCATCATCATATTGTCGGGTGAACCAAACAACTTAATTACATCTCGTTGAGTTGACACCCCTTCCTCTAGATGCATTTTCAATGCGCCATAACTAATGTCAGTCTCTGAATGTGCCGCTACAGCCATCATCATTAATGTAACTGCTAGTATGATTTTTCTCATAATGGCTCTCCTCACCTATTTAAAATAATGTTCTGTTGGAATAGTTCTTTTTCAGTTGTATCCCAGAATCTCTTGTAAATAAGAGCCAGGGTGCTTGCTGGTAATGTGTATTTCGGGTACTCATTTCCTTGAAGTTGTCCAGCATTAATAATTATTTTTAACCATTCTCCTGCAGCTGATTCGGGACCAACATAGGGAGAGACTGTATAAGTAATCCTCAAAGACACTTGATGGTCCAACTTGCGTTCCATAACTATCACATTGATAGATATAGTATTCAGTTCTTCTTTCTTCTGACTAAGTATCGCGTTGACCATCGTATCTGCGTCAGATTCAAACGTCATAAGTTCTCGATACTCATCTTTCAACACGTTAACAATCTTCTGTCTGTGTCTACGTTCTGCAGCATAGACTGCTTCATCTAAGAACGTACTATCTCTATTCGCTGTTGCGGACAATACACCTAGAGAGTAGTCTTGGTTATTGATATGAAACCCTAGTTCCAGAAGGGCCGCCATTGCAGCTTGTAGTATTTCTTTCTTACCTCCTTTGACGTACTTGATATGGTTTGCTTTATGAATATCTTCTCCCTCTTTTTTAATTTGTCTAGCCATATTCTCGAAGCTAACCTTTACCGCATCGGATGTCTCTCGAAACTTACGAGACATAGGGTTGGTACAACCTTGTAATAATAGAGCCGCTGTAAGTATTAATAGAATCGTCTTCATAATAATCTTCTATTCGTTTGGTATGATGTTTTGTTGAAATAGCAACTTGGCTATCATTTTTTCCTATCGATGACCAAAACGTTTGCGAGTACACTCCTTAAACTACCGCCTAATTCTAGGGAAATTATTGAAGCTAACTCAACCATCCTTATTAACCTTGCTACTCTTTGGTTTAGACTTGTTAAATGTTGAGCTTCCCACATGCCTGTTCAACACAATCTGCGTTGAACCACCGTTGTTAATTTAATTGCAATCTTCTTAAGGCACCAGAACTTCTCGCAATTTCGGAACATACTGTTTAACCTTCTTGGAATCCATTATTATTCCTCCTCTTGGGTAATATTAGTTGTCACATCTGAATAATCAATCGGATTAATTCTGTCTGATTCCCTAGTGTATCTATCCAACACAATCTGTGTTGCACCGCCATTGTTCAGTTCCGTTGCTCGTTCCTGTGTTCCCAATTTCATTCTTGGAAATAGATGCGTATGTTTCTTGTCCTGTTTTGTAGTCATCATGTACCACTACAAGTTTAGCTAGAAAAGAGTTATTACCATAAGTGCGCCATATTGGGTGTAATTTAAGCTATGGTGTTGGTTACTTGAATACAAGCTTCCACTGTCGTTAGGTTTAATAGATCCCATGAAACAACATTACTTCTCCCTATCCTTTTACCCAATAAATGATGACTCTATCAGTTTGCTTAAACAGATAGTTGAACCGTCTGTATTCGAGGCGGGTGATAAGCTGCGTGAAGCAACGATTAACAAGCGTTACGATTGTTTAGTTCGCATCTTGTCTTCGGTGATCACCTTAACTGAGCTAGACCTCAATAGGGGGTTATATAGAAGTCAAAAAACAGGCGCCTATTCGGACTCATCCGTTCCGTATAGAGTCTTTGTTTTTGTCTCGGGTTATTTGGTAGAGCAAGGTTATTTGGTTAAAGTAGCAGGGGAGCAATTGGAACGAATAGCGACCACCTATTACATCACCCAAAAGCTTGTTGACTATTGTTTAAACGCTGAAATAACAGCTAAGGATTTTACGCTTACTCATTTAGTGCGTGCAAGATATCCAAGTCAACGAGATAAGAAAGGTAGGAAGATTCAAGGTAAATCGGTCAGCAACATGAGTCGCTCTAAGCACTATCAAGATCAGTACCGTATTGTCAGTGGACTTAATAATGACCTGAGCAAGCATACGTTATCCGATGTTTCGTTTGTTGGGCTTTATCGTTCGTTCTCTAATTACGATGATAAAAATCCAGTGCTAACCGATGGTGGACGCTTGTATGCCGAGGGGGGTAGTTATCAACTGCTTAATATGGCCAAACGGTTGCAGCTCAAGATAGACGATGAACCCGTTGCAGAAGTGGATATAACAGCCAGTCATTTTACCTTGATTTGTCTGGTAGCGAGTATGTTAGACGGTCGTGTTATTCCTGTTAATTTAAATAAAGACCCTTATCAGATTAAAGGCCTTCCGAGAGCAGTAGTAAAACAGTGGGTTGTTGCCTATTCGGCCAAACTAAAACCATTAACTCGGTGGTCTACAGACTCAGTTGGAAAGCTTAGAGAAAAGCATATTAATCTGGCAGACTATCCAGTTAAAGATGTGGGTAAGGTTATTGTGAGCAAGTATCCATTTTTAGAGGCCTTAAGTTCTGCTAATGTGACTTGGGGTTACCTGCAACGAAGAGAGGCAGATGCTATTATCATGACAATGCACAGGCTCAGTCAAGAGCATGATATTCCTGCTTACCCCGTTCATGATAGTCTTATTGTTAAACGATCTGATGTGCCTTTGGTGAGGCGCATTATGAAAGAATCATTTGAAAGTGAGATAGGCTTTACGCCGGTCTTGAAAGTAAATGTAGCCGACTAAATTAGTGGGGTGACAAGGGGTGTTTTTCTTACCTCTAGCGTTGCTGTTACTTTTCCCAGTACCGCTCTATCACCCCGCCCCTTGATATTACGCCTGTGGGGAAATTCGTTACTGGATTGCAATAGAGTCTTTAATAGGCTGAGTGCACATAACTTGGACGGCGTCGTTTCTGGTTAGTGAGCGGTAAAAACACTGAATTTTAAAATCGTATTTTTGGGTGTTAATAAGTCTTAAAGCGTAATTTTTTCTTGGGCGGGTTTTTGCTTTTCAGCGCAGGAATCCTGAGCATTATAGAATTTAATAGCGTGATGATAAACGTAGGTTGAGTTTATAAATTGCCATGGTATAATTTCTCCTCGTTGTTATTTGGTAGGTTGTTGAATACGGCGCTGGTTGCTAAACGGTAGTCATGTAGCCGCAGTTGTTTCAAACGGTTATAAGCGGTAACTTACTGATTTATCATGGATTATCCTTTGTTTTTAGTATTTTAATGCTGGCTGGTTTGTTAGCCGCGCACCCGTTGATAACTTGCTTTTTAGTCTTGACTGGAAGGTTATTATAAAGGATAATTACTCGTTGTTATGCGCCCGTAGCTCAGCTGGATAGAGTACTCGGCTACGAACCGAGCGGTCGGGAGTTCGAATCTCTCCGGGCGCGCCATAAAAAATAAATCCCCTGTAGCTCAGTTGGTAGAGCGGGTGACTGTTAATCACTAGGTCGGCGGTTCGAGCCCGTCCGGGGGAGCCATATATAAGTACTACTGAAAGGTTTGCAAGTTATCTTGCAAACCTTTTTTATTTTGTACCGCCAGTAAATTGATAAGATGAGTAAACGGAAATAGGGTTGAGTGTACTTATTAAGCCCAAGCTGGGTGTTTAAATGAGGTGAAGCAATGTATTGTTTGGGCTATTTGAATCGATTGTTTTTTTTGGCGATAGTTTCGACAGTGAGCATGGCTGAAAATAATCACCATCATCCAGTTACCCTGCAATATGACAGTGATTTGTCGTTGTCTGCATTGGTTGAAAATACGTTAGCTAAATCGCCTGATCAATTCTGGTTAGAGGCGTTAGCGACGGAGGTTGAGGCGTTACGTAAAAGAAGCGATAGTTGGGCGGCGGGTGCTGCAAGCATTGACTTGGGGTATCAAGAAGCATCAAGTGGAACGCTTCATTTTATTGATGGTGGTGTTAGTGTGCCGATATGGCACTGGGGCCAGCAGGATGCTGAAGCACAAGTTGCGTATGCGGCTGCACAGGGGTTTTTAGATCAAACCGCTACTTTTCAATTGCAGGTAGCAGGAATTATTCGTGCGGTCTTATGGGACTATGCATTGAGTGAATTTAAATTAAAAGAGGCGATGCTTGCAGTTGAGTTTTCTGAGCAGGCTTTAGTGGCCGTTTCGCAATCTGTTCAGTTGGGTGAGTTGTCGCATTTGGATTTATTACCTATCAAAAGAGAGTTGTTAACTCAAAGAACACAGTTAGCTCAGGTTAAAGCAAATTTAAATAAGACGGCTAAACGTTTTCAAACAATGACGTATTCAAATGTTGTTCCTTATCGGTTTGATGAAAAACGTACAGACTCGAATGAAATTAATGTTAATCATCCGCTATTGGCATTCATTAACAGTAAAATAGCTAGAAAAAAAGCTGAATATCAGGCCTTATTTTTACGGGGTTCAGGACAAACAAGGTTATCTTTAGGGGTTAATAGTGACCGAGGTGATAGTCGCAGTAATGATACCGAGAGCTTTAATATTGCACTTAATATTCCTCTAGGGAGTGAGGCTCACAATGGTCCGGCATTGTCTGTTATAAGTATTGAATTAACTAAATTAGTCGCGGATAGAGCGCATTTGATTAATCAGCTTAATAATAATGTTTTTGAGTTATCACAGAATATTGGTTTAGGAGACGATGTTTTAGTGATGGTTAAAGAAATTGCGAACTTAGAAAGTGATCGTTTGAAAATATCTGAGCGTAGTTATCAAGCCGGGGAGTTGAGTTTGTATAAGTTTAAGAAAATTCAATTGACTCAGCGACGAGCCGCGTTGAAAGTCATGGAGCAAGTTATTATTAATAATAAGACTATCGCCTTGTATAATCAATCGTTAGGCGTGCTCCCATAGCGTGTAAAATATTAACAGGTATGTTCTTAGGTTTTGTTAGGACTTGATCGCGTGCTTGAAGTGTAAAAATCTATTATGATATCAGCGCGAATTAAATTGAAGAGGGTCAACATATGACGGTAATGGAAAAGCAACTCACCACGGAAGTATTAGTTATTGGGGGCGGTCCAGGAGGGTATTCTGCAGCGTTTAGGGCGGCTGATTTGGGTAAACAGGTCACCTTAGTGGAGCGCTACCCTGTATTAGGCGGGGTGTGTTTGAATGTGGGTTGTATTCCTTCAAAAGCATTGTTGCATGTTGCTAATATTTTAAGTGAAAGCAAAGAAATTGGTGTGTCTGGGGTTACTTTTCAACCCCCTGAGATCGATAAAGAGAAGTTAGTTGAATGGAAGAGCAGTGTCACTTCGCAGTTAACAACAGGTTTGTCAGCCCTTGCTAAACAAAGGAATGTCACGGTATTGCAGGGAACCGCTCGATTTTCTGGAACCCATGAGGTTATCGTTGAAAATGAAGAAGTTGAGAGCGCGGTAAAATTTGAAAATGTGATTATCGCGGTCGGTTCTCAGCCGGTTAAAATCCCTTCGTTTCCAAATGAAGATAGCCGCTTAATGGATTCAACGGGTGCTTTGGAGCTAAAAGATATCCCCGCTAAGCTACTGATTGTGGGGGGAGGAATTATCGGTCTTGAGATGGCAACCGTTTACCATGCGCTAGGGAGTGAGATAACTATCGTTGAAATGATGGATCAACTTATTCCCGGTTGTGACAAAGATTTAGTTAGGCCGTTGGCGCAAAAGGTTAAAAAGCAGTATGACAATATTTTTCTGTCTACCAAAGTCACAGAGATTCTAGCGCAAGATGATGGCTTAAAGGTTACTTTTGACAAGCAAGGTACTGTGGTAACGGATCTTTTTGATAAAGTCTTGGTTGCCGTAGGCCGTAGTCCAAATGGTCATGTTATTGATGCGGAAAAAGCAGGGATAACGGTTACCGAAAGAGGGTTTATTGAAGTTGATAAGCAAATGCGTACTAACGTAGACCATATTTTTGCAATTGGTGATGTTGTTGGCAATCCTATGTTAGCGCATAAGGCGGTCCACGAGGCTAAAATAGCGGCAGAAGTGATTGCCGGTGAGCGTGTTGAGTGGCAGGCGTTAACGATACCGTCAGTTGCTTATACTGATCCTGAAGTTGCGTGGATGGGGTTAACTGAAATCGAAGCTAAGGCGCAAGGTATTGCTTATAATAAAGGGGCATTTCCATGGGCAGCCAGTGGTCGATCGTTAAGCATTGGGCGTAAAGAGGGGCTGACAAAATTAATTACCGATAAGGAAACAGGACAAATACTGGGTGCTGGAATTGTAGGTACTAATGCCGGTGAGTTGATTGGGGAAGCCGTCTTGGCATTGGAAATGGGTGCGTGTGCTGAAGATATAGCCTTAACGGTTCATCCGCATCCGACTCTCTCAGAGACACTCGGTTTCTCTGCGGAAATGATTGAAGGCACAATAACGGATTTATTGGTTAAAAAACGTTGACCATAGGTTAGAAGCGGTCAAAATTAGGTAGAAATTTATTTAAATTATCAATGGTAATATTTGTATGAGTTCAGAAACAAATAAGGTTGTTTTAGCGTATTCAGGTGGTCTGGATACATCCGTTATCTTGCAGTGGTTAAGAGACAGTTATAATTGTGAGGTTGTCACGTTTACTGCTGATTTGGGGCAAGGTGGTGAGGTAGAGCCTGCCCGAGAAAAAGCGAAAGCGTTGGGTATTAAAGAGATATATATCGATGATTTAAAAGAAGACTTTGTGCGTGATTATGTTTTCCCTATGTTTCGCGCTAATGCCGTTTATGAAGGGGAATACTTATTAGGAACATCGATTGCACGGCCGCTAATTGCTAAACGGTTGATTGAGATTGCTAATGAAACCGGTGCTAATGCGGTGTCACATGGGGCGACAGGTAAAGGTAATGACCAAGTTCGTTTTGAATTAGGGTGTTATGCGTTACGTCCAGATATTCAAATTATTTCACCTTGGCGTGAATGGGACCTAAATTCACGTGAAAAGCTTTTAGCGTATGCTGCAAAACATAGGATTCCAGTGGAAATGAAGCGTGGCAATGCTTCGCCTTATTCTATGGATGCTAATTTATTGCATATTTCTTATGAGGGCGGAGTGTTAGAAGACCCATGGGCCGAGGCTGAAGACGATATGTGGCGATGGAGTGTCGCGCCTGAAAATGCACCTGATCAGGCGCAGTTTCTTGATTTAACGTTTCAAAATGGTGATGTCGTCAGTATTGATGATGTTCCGTATTCGCCAGCAGAAACATTAGCATTATTGAATAAAATAGCCGGTGCTCACGGTGTTGGGCGCCTGGATATTGTAGAGAATCGCTATGTGGGAATGAAATCGCGGGGGTGTTATGAAACGCCAGGTGGATCAGTTTTGTTAAAAGCACATCGGGCGATTGAATCTATTACATTGGATCGTGAAGTGGCACATTTAAAAGATGAATTGATGCCGCGTTACGCTAAGTTAATTTATAACGGTTATTGGTGGAGTCCTGAAAGGGCTATGTTGCAGAACATGATCGATGCCTCACAAGTGACCGTAAACGGTAAAGTGCGCGTAAAGTTGTATAAAGGCAGTGTCTCGGTTGTCGGTCGAATGTCAGACACAGATAGCTTATTTGATGAAAATATTGCTACCTTTGAAGATGATGGTGGCGCTTATAATCAAAAAGATGCGGAAGGGTTTATTAAGTTAAATGCCCTAAGGTTGCGAATTGCTGCAGAAAAACAGCGAAGTTAGTCATTTTTAATGATTTTTGGGCGCGTTTAGTGGATAAAGGCGCTTTTTAATCTCAGTGTTATGAATCGATAAGGGCTACTTTTTTTACGCCATAGCATTTTAAGGGTAAACGCCGTAAAAAGTGCTTTGATTAGAGAGTGAAGGTTGTATACTGAACGGCCCTTATTTAAATTGATTGTCGGCAATAGCTACGGTTACTCTTGTTGAGAGAGAGTTGTTTGATGCAAAAATATGATATACAAAATCATTCTGAGCAGGCTGTATTGGGCTTAAATAATCCTTCCTTTGTGCGCTTGCAATGGATGGGTCGCGCTACTATGGCCAGTAGTTTTTTGCTGTTGATCATTACCGTTTTCTTTGGTTATTCCGTTTTTTCTCAGAATTCGCTTACAAGCTTGGGTCGTTATCAGAGCCCTAATCCTGTCTCGGTACACAAAATAGTTGCGAATCCGGCTTTGTCAGCAGAGATTGATATGCTCAAAGGCCAGATGGTTTCGATGATGAGTGGCTCCATAAAAGCTAAGTTAACACAGTTGCAAGAGAGTATTAATGCCGGTAAGGTGACGAAAAAAGAGTTAGTTATTCTTAGCGATTTAACTAAAGAGCTGGATGCGTTAAGAGCGGTTTCGAGGCCGCGTATTGGCGTGGGTTCGGTAGATCAATCGGTTTTAGTGTCAAAAGGACCTCAAGACCCTGCTATCTTATTAAAAGAATTGTCAAACTTGAAGCTATTGGTTTATTTGTCGATTGTTTCTTGTGGTTTAATGTTTGTAGCATCGGCGGGTGTTTGGTTACAAACTCGGTTTGTATTACAACATTATGATAAATACCAACCTAGTTTGACGCGCCAAGATTAGATGATGTGCACAAAAAAACCGGACATGGTTAAAGAACCATGCCCGGTTTTTTGTGAATCTTATTTTATTTCTTAGGCTTTTTGATTTTGCCGCCACCAGCGCTTAAGTAATCATAAACAGCTTTGATTGCTTTATCACCTGTGTAACCTTTCTTCTTACCAACAGCGTCGATTGCCGCGCCAGCTTTAGGCATTGCATTTTTTCCGTTAGTAATTGTTTCTTTGAATTTACTAAAAGATAAAGAACCGTCTTTAATGTTTTTAATTAAATTTGGGTTAGTCGCAATGTCGTGACAAGTTGCACAACCACGTCCAAATGCTCGATCATAAATTTTACTACCTACCCAAAGATCCATGTCGCTTGCTGCAAAAGTTTGACTGCTTAATACAAGTGTCGCAGCACCTGCCATTATTGCTAATGATTTTTTCATACTAACCTCAATAGATTTAAAGAAATATGACTTAAATTAGATAAAAAAACTTAAGCCATTAATTAAAATTTTAACAAGGATAGGATAGATAATTTACAACAAAAAGACAAATAAATTTGTCAGTATTTACGGTAAAAAATGATTTAATCAAGTATTCACTTAAATGCTCGGCTTAAACCAGGTTAATTTATCGTGTAACCGAACCACATTGCCAACGATAATCAAAGTGGGGGCCTTGACCGGGTGGGTAAGAATGCGTTGAGGTAAAGATTCTAATGTACCGGTAATTACTTTTTGGTGTTTGGTGGTGCCTTGTTGTATGAGCGCTGCCGGTAAATCTTTAGAGCAACCATGTTCAATGAGGGATTCACAGATATGTTTTAAACCCAGTAATCCCATATAAATCACCAGTGTTTGATTAGGATTTACTAGGCCCTCCCAATTTAAATTTATTTGATTATCTTGATAGTGACCGGTGACAAAAGTACATGATTGTGCATATTGCCGGTGGGTCAGTGGAATACCCGCATAACTGGCGCAACCGGAGGCAGCCGTGATGCCGGGAACGACTTGGAAATTAATGTTATTTTCCATTAATGTCTCAATTTCCTCACCGCCTCGGCCAAAAATAAATGGGTCGCCCCCTTTGAGACGTACAACGCGATGACCTTCAAGAGCAAGTCTTGTGAGCAGTTGGTTAATGGATTCTTGTGGAAGGGTGTGTTGATCGCGTTGTTTCCCAACATATATTTTTTCAGCATCACGTCGGATAAGGTTAAGGATATCCTCTGAAACTAGGCGATCGTAAACAACAATATCAGCTTGTTGGATGAGTCTTAAGGCTCTGAGGGTAAGGAGGTCTGGATCACCGGGTCCTGCGCCAACCAGATAAACTTCTCCACGTGTTTTCGCGTCTGTAGCGTATGCAAGGATTTCTTCGTTCAGAGTGTCTTCAGCTTTTTTATCTTGTCCTGCAAAAATCAACTCAGCAACGCCACCTTGGAAGGCCTGTTCCCAAAAAAAACGACGTTGTTGAGGGTTTTGGATATGTGCTTTGACTTTGTCTCGATAATTTCCAGCCAGTTCAGAAAGGCGACCATAACCATAAGGAATGAGTGTTTCTATGCGTGTCTTTAACAGCCGGGCGAGCACGGGTGCTGTTCCCCCTGAAGAAATAGCGGCAATGATTGGGGAGCGATCAATAATAGCAGGAAAAATAAACTGACATAATTTAGGGTTATCAACGACGTTCACTAAAATGTTAAGTGAGTTGGCTGTATCGGCAACAAGCGCATTAATGGTTGGGTTATTCGTTGCAGAAACAATGAGCCGAAAACCTTGAGCGTCACTGAGACCGTCGAATTCTTTTTGGATAAGTGTTAGGGCTAATTTTTTTTCAAGGGATTTAACGGTTGTAGAGAACGATGGGGCTAATACGGTTATCAGAGCACCTGACTTTGACAGGATTTCAATTTTACGGGCGGCTATTTCACCCGCGCCGACGATAAGACATTTTTGTTGATTAAGGCGTAAAAAGACAGGAAAAAATTGCATGGGTTAACCTAAAAGTATTTTATAAATGGTTATGGTTTATAATAATTCATTATTCACGGTGACATGAAAAAAATATGCTTGCTATTGATTACGATTATGATGTTGATGCGAGTGGTTTGAATTGCCCGCTCCCATTGTTGCGCCTAAAAAAGGCGTTGATAGCCATGTCCTCTGGTGAAGTGGTACGTGTGATCGCTACTGACCCTGCCGCACATTTGGACTTTGGCGTTTTTGCCGAGCAATCTGGTAATACTTTACTTGAGGTGGCTAAGTCTGGAGATCAACAGGTTTTTTATTTCCAGAAAAAATAACTTTTTAAGTGTTGGCTTGGGCGTGCTCACGGAGGCTGATAACAGGCCATTTTTGTTTTTCTGCAATGCTTCTTAATTTATCATCAGGATCAACAGCAACAGGATTGTCGACGATGTTTAATAAGGGTAGGTCGTTATGGGAATCACTGTAAAACCAACTATCGGTCAGATTAATTTCTGTTGTTTTAAGCCACTCGTTGAGTAATTTTACTTTTCCATCTTGAAAGCAAGGGATGCCGGAAACTTGTCCGGTAAAACGCCCTTGTTTGTTTTCAGGGACAGTCGCCAGTAGGTTGTCGATACCATACAAGTTAACGATAGGTTCAGTGACAAATTTATTGGTGGCTGTGATGACAATGAGTGTGTCACCTTTTGATTTGTGGTGTGCTATTAATGTTTTTGCAGGTGTTAGTAGAATGGGCTTGATGATTTTTTCAATGAATTGCGCTCTAAGTCTAAAAAGGTGATTAATATTTATTTCGGCCAGTGGCTTGAGTGCGAAAGCCAAAAACTCATTGATATCAAGTGTTCCGAGTTTATAGTCCTCATAAAAACGTTGATTAGCTAATTCATAGAAGGTGCTGTCGACCATGCCCTGGGAAACTAAAAATTGTCCCCATAAAAAATCGCTATCATCGGCTAATAAGGTATTGTCTAAATCAAAAATGGCTAAGCTCACGTAAACAAGTCCTGTGGTAGTGAATAAAAATTAGCACTATACATAATCTCTTTTATTATGAAACAATGTAAAGTGATTTAAGGGTTTCTTTGATGCCTTATTATAACAATAAGCGTTCGATAAAAAGAGGGATTGGATGGTATTAAAATGATTGATTCGAATGGATATCGAGCTAATGTTGGCATTGTTATTTGTAATGATGATGGCAAATTGTTTTGGGCAAAACGGGTTGGTGCAGATGCTTGGCAGTTTCCGCAAGGTGGCATTAAATTCTATGAAGACCCAGAAACAGCAATGTATAGAGAACTTGAGGAAGAGGTTGGGCTAACGTCTAAAGATGTACAGTTACTGGGTCGAACGAGATATTGGCTACGTTATGATTTACCAGAACATTATATTCGCAAGAAATCAAAACCCTTATGTATTGGACAGAAACAAATTTGGTTTTTGTTACGGTTGTTGGGTCCTGAGGATGCTATTGTTTTGAATGGACATGAGAATCCTGAATTCGATGATTGGTGTTGGACTGATTATTGGGAGCCGTTGGAGGGGGTTGTTTATTTTAAACGGTGGACTTATCAGCGGGCATTACAAGAACTGGGGAGTTTGTTAGTTGGAAATGAAAACCCTGTACGTGCTGAGGGTTATTTGTCTAAATCCATAGACGGTCAAATAAGTTCATTGGGGCGTTAATTACGTGGGAATTAGCGTATGGATTGTTGACGTTATTTCACCGTTTGGAAGCAATGTTACCGAACGATAACAAGGGGGTTCAGGGGTAATGGCAAAGTGTTTACTGTTGGGTTTAAATTGATAACACGTTGACGGTGTTCCTAGAATAGCGGTGCCAGCCGTGTGTGTTTCTAGTATTTGGTGGGTGTGGCCGGAAAGGATTAGTCTGACGTTGTTGTAGTTTTGGAGTGTTTTTAAGAATTGCTCACTTTGTTCTAGTTGCATATGATCCATCCATGAACTTCCCGTTGGAATGCAATGATGATGGAGTGCTATAACGGAAAAGTAGTCCTTTGAAATGCTCAAAGTATCCTGTAAGAAAGCCATTTCTGGAGCGGCAATCGAACCTTGTTTTTCTCCTACAATTTGACTATTCAAAGTAATTATTTGCCAGTTACCGAGGCGTGTTATTTTGTTACACGTCATCGGTGGTTGGGAAAATATTTTCAACATGATGGGGTAGTTATCGTGATTCCCTGGCAAACAAACGATCGGGATTTGATGCCGCGAGAGTCGCTCTTTCAGGCGATTATAAACGGTGTCAACAGGGTCTTCTGCTAGATCACCTGTAAGAAGGATTAAATCAATAGCAGGGTGTGTTTCGATGGCTTGCTCGAATATTTTTAAGAAGGATTGTTCGGGGCAAATATCATGGGCGTATTTTTCGGGTTGTGCAAAAAGATGTAAATCGGAAAACTGTAGCAACGTGAATACATCATTTTTTATGGTTGGCCGCATTAGAAGATTAACTAATCTGTTTGTGAAGTATTTTAGCTTTTCTTTCAATCTGTTGTGGTTTGATACCGATTTCAGCTATAGCTTCGAGGTCTATTTCTAGGAAACCTTGCTCAAAAAACCAGTGGGAGGATTGCGTAGAAAAGGCAATCACTTGACGAATTTTGTTTTGTTTTGCTTGGGTTAGCGTGTGGGCCAGTAATTGTTGGCCGCGTGCAGCATGCTGATAGTCAGGGTGTACGGCTAAGCAAGCGACTTCAGCTATAGTCGTGTGGGGGAATGTATTTAAAGCAATGCAGCCAATAATCAGGCCATCTCTTTCTAGGATTGAATAATTTTCAATATCTATTTCAATGTGTTCGCGAGAGCGTGCAATTAGTTTATTTTCGGCTTCTAAAGGTCTGATGAGTTCAAGAATTCCAGGAATATCATGGGTTGTGGCGGTTCTCAATTTTTCATATGAATTGGCACTGATTAAGGTGCCAACGCCGTTTCTGGAAAATAATTCTAGTAGCAATCCACCTTCTAAATGGCGGTTGATGAGGTGAACTCGGTCAACATTTTTTTGACAGGCTTTTATAGCCGCTGTCAGTGACGGTTTGAGGCTATGGTCAGATGCATTAGTTAATAAAACACTGGCTTCTGAGACTGTGAGTTGAGGGATTAGATGTTGAGTGGTCTCATTCAAGCAGTTCTCTTCGGTCATTAAAATGAGTTTGTCGGCTTGTAATGCTATGGCAACGTCAGTGGCAACCTCTTCAGCGGATAGATTGAATACTTCACCTGTAGGTGAGTAGCCAATTGGAGAAATGAGTACAACGTTATGATTTTGAAGGTGAGCATTAATAGCCGTACTGTCGATACGTCGAACCCTCCCTGTAAAACAGAAATCAGTACCCTTGAGAATGCCAATGGGCTTGGCTGTAACAAAATTTCCTGAGGTTACTTTTATTTTAGCGCCAGACATAGGGGAGTTAGCCAGCCCCATAGATAATAAGGCCTCTATTTCAACTCGAGCATGACCGGCTGATTCTTTAACATATTGCAATGTGGTGCTGTCCGTGATGCGGTGAGGGCCGACAAAAGTTGAATGCTGGTTATTTTTCTTTAGACGTTGTTCTATTTGGGGGCGGATGCCATGAACCAAGACAAGTCTGATCCCTAAGCTGTTTAACAGGGCAAAATCATGGACGTGATTTGCAAAAGATTTACTTTGAACAGATTCCCCACCGAAGAAAATGACAAAGGTTTTATTTCGGTGGGCATGGATATAAGGTGAAGAATCGCGAAACCAATTGATAAAAGAGGCTTGTTGTGTCAAGGGTTCAGGCATGGGCTTTTAAGGGTTTGCGATAGATGACATTATTCAAAGCGATCAGTCACAGCGCCTTCAGAGGCTGAGTTAACCAGTTTGGCATATTTGGCTAAAACACCACGCGTGTAGCGAGGGGCAGGGGCTTGCCAGCGTTCTAGGCGACGATTTATTTCATGTTCGTTTAAATCAATATGTAGAATATTTTTTTCAGCATCGATCGTGATAGTGTCGCCATCTTCAACAATGGCAAGTGGACCTCCCACATAAGCCTCAGGGGTGATATGCCCAACCACAAAACCATGGGTGCCACCTGAAAAACGACCGTCAGTAATCAAAGCTACATCTTGTCCCAGACCTTTACCCATAACTGCTGAGGTAGGTGAAAGCATTTCACGCATTCCTGGGCCACCTTTGGGGCCTTCATAGCGAATGACAATAACGTCGCCTTTAATAATATCTCCATTTAAAACACTTTGCAGAGCCTGTTCTTCACAATCAAAAACTTTTGCAGAACCTGTGAAAGTAAGTCCTTCTTTACCCGTTATTTTAGCAACAGCCCCGTCCCCAGCAAGATTGCCGCGGAGAATGACTAAATGGCTCTCGGATTTGATGGGCTTATCTAGTGGTCGGATCATATCCTGGTTTGGGGGATAGGGGGCTACATTAGCGAGGTTTTCTGCTAAAGTTTTGCCAGTTACTGTTAAACAGTCACCGTGCAGTAAGCCGTGGTCGAGTAAAATCTTCATGAGTGGTTGAATGCCGCCAATTTCAATAAGTTCAGCCATCTGATAGCGACCGCTTGGTTTTAAATCAGCAACCATTGGAACTTTTTTTCCGATGCGGGTAAAGTCATCTAAAGTGATATCAACGTCAGTGGCGCTGGCCATGGCTAGAATATGCAATACCGCATTGGTAGATCCTCCCAACGCTATGATAACGGTAATGGCATTTTCGAATGCCTGTTTAGTCATAATATCACGCGGCTTAATGTCATTATTGACTAGGCTTAGTACGGCTTTTCCTGCGCGTTCGCAGTCCATTTTTTTGTCGTCTGAGATCGCTGTTTGGGCAGAGCTATTGGGTAGGCTCATGCCTAATGCCTCAATGGCTGAAGCCATCGTGTTAGCGGTATACATGCCACCGCATGATCCGGCGCCAGGGATGGCTTTACTTTCAATAGCAGACAGTTCAGCATCATCAATTTTGTCGTTAGCGCGTTGGCCTACGGCTTCAAAAACCGAAACTACGTCGAGTTTCTTTTTGTTATGGCAGCCGGGCATGATCGTTCCACCGTAGACAAAAATGGCTGGACGATTTAGGCGGGCAAGCGCAATCATACAGCCAGGCATATTTTTATCACAGCCACCAATAGCAACAACACCATCGAACCCCTGACAGCCGACAACGGTTTCAATTGAGTCGGCAATAACTTCCCTGGAGACTAATGAGTATTTCATCCCTTCAGTACCCATAGAAATGCCATCTGAAATGGTTATGGTATTAAAAATAACGGCTTTGCCATCAACGGAATTAATACCCTCGGCAGCATAATCGGCTAATTTGTTAATGTGCATGTTACACGGGGTAACCATGCTCCACGTGGAAGCGACACCTATTTGTGGTTTAGAGAAATCGTTGGTCGTAAATCCTACTGCATGAAGCATGGCGCGACTTGGGGCGCGCTCCATTCCATCTACTATTTTGGAAGAGAATGTTCTGTTATTTTTGTCAACTGAATTTGTCATGGCCTGATGTCCTAAGTAATCTGTTGAGAGGTGGGTGGTTTATAAACTGTCCCAGCTATTAGTGCGTCTATGCCAACTTATTTTGGGAATAAGCAAGCCAAAAAATATGCCAAAAAAAGCAAGAATACCACCGTAAAGGAACCAATCTTGGTTAGCACTGTCCTGTAATGTTTGCTTTTCTCTTTTAAGTTTTTCGTTTTCGCGTTCAATATTAACTAAACGTTCTTGGAATTGGTCGCGTTGTTCTTTTAAGAGAATGGCATTGGCTGCAGTTTGTTTGATTTCGGCGAGCTCATTACTGAGGCGTATTTTTTCTTTGCCGAGTGTGTTGTTTGATTGGGCGTTTTTTTTATTCGACGCCGAAAGTGTTGTTAATGTTTGTTGTGCGGTTTTAAGGTCTGATTGTAGTTGTACATTTTTTTTCTTTACGTCATTCAGTAACCAGCGCGCAGTGGGTTGCTTTTTTGTGTAGCGCGTTAGGATGTAGCCAGTTTGATTTGCGTCGATTTGTACGGCGGTATAGCCTGTATCTGCGTTGTGATTAATAACCTCTAGTGGTGATCCACTTGGGAGCATTGTGAGGATTTTGTGCTGTGTGCTCATTCCGCTACGAACTTCTATTTTTAATGTATCAGTGACGTAAACAGTTTCAGCGAAAACGTTATAAGCGTTACTTAACAAAAGAGTGAGTAAAAGTGATTTTTTTATCATGGTTGTTTTAGGGTTGACGTCTGCGTAGGAGTACAAGTTTTGCATCATACTAGATTTTAGACCATTAATAATTCCAGAAGCGCTTTTTGAGCATGTAATCTGTTTTCTGCTTCATCAAAAACAACGCTTTGTGGTCCGTCAATAACGTCAGCATCAACTTCTTCTCCTCGGTGTGCGGGTAGGCAGTGCATAAACAAGGCGTCAGGATGAGCATTGTCCATTATTTTATGGGTTACAGCAAAATTGGCAAATGCTTGTTCACGTTTTTGTTGTTCTTGTTCTTGTCCCATGCTGGCCCAAACATCAGTCACAATTAAATCTGCATTTTTGCTGGCAGTTAAGGCGTCTGGAAATAATTTTATATTTGTTTGTGCCGATGCGATTAGGGTGTCATTAGGCTGGTAATTCTTGGGGCAAGCAATATTAAGGTTAAAGTTAAGCTTTTTGGCCGCATTGATATATGAATTGCACATATTGTTCCCATCACCAATCCAGGTGACTGTTTTTCCAGTAATGTCGCCACGGTGTTCAAAATAGGTTTGCATGTCAGCAAGAAGTTGGCACGGGTGTAGTAGGTCTGTTAAGCCGTTGATAACGGGGACGCTCGAGAACTGTGCAAATGTTGTGACAGTTTTATGGTGATGTGTTCTGAGCATGATCGCATCAACCATGCTCGAGATAACACGCGCGCTATCTTCTAACGGTTCGCCACGGCCTAATTGGGTATCTTTGGGAGATAAGAAGATGGCGCTACCACCAAATTGAATCATGCCGGTTTCAAAAGAAATTCGTGTCCGGGTCGATGATTTTTCGAAAACCATGCCTAATACTTTATTTTTTAAGGGTGTGTAGTCAGGGTCTCTATGCTGCTTAAGTTCGATAGCACGATAGATGAGTTGCTTAAGTTCTGTCGTTGTTAGGTCAGCTAGGCTGATAAAATGTCTTGGAGTCATGGGTTTTGAAGTAAAAAATTAGAGAGGCCGAGTGTTTTCGACAAGTACTTGAATTGTATCGGCTAATATAGTGATTTGTTCGTCAGAAATAATCAGTGGTGGTAGCAGTCGAATGATCTTTTCCGCGGTAATATTGATCAGGACTTTTTGATCAAGCGCTTCTTGAGTTAAAGCCGGGCAGGGTTGAGTCAGTTCAATGGCAATCATCATGCCTTGGTGGCGAATTTCAGCCACAAGGGGGTGATGATTTAGGCGTTTGCTGATTTCATCGACAATTTTATTGCCTTGGGTTTCAGCGGCTTGAATTAAATTATCTTTTTGGATGACATCTAGTACGGATAATGCCGCGCGACAAGCTAATAAATTGCCGCCAAAGGTAGAGCCATGTTTTCCAGCAGTGAGCAGTTGTGCGGCTGTTCCGGTTGCTAAGCAGGCGCCAATAGGGACGCCATTGCCTAATGCCTTAGCTAAAGTGCAAATGTCAGGTAATATGTCGTTATGCTGGTAAGCTAAGAAGCGGCCAGTTCTTCCTATTCCTGTTTGGATTTCATCAAGGATAAGTAATAGCTTATGTTGGTCACATAATTGGCGAACCTTATTAAGGTAGTTGGGTGCTGGAATGTTGACTCCGCCTTCGCCTTGGATAGGTTCAGCCATAACGGCAACAATGTCTGGGTTGTCGGCAACTACTTTTTCAATAGCAGATAGATCATTAAACGGTACGTGTATGAACCCGTCTACTAATGGCGTAAATCCTTGGTGTACTTTAGGATTGCCCGTGGCGCTCAGTGTCGCTAATGTGCGGCCATGGAAACTATTGTTCATGACAATAATGGTTGGTTGTGCAATGCCTTGTGAGTGGCCGTAAAGACGCGCCAGTTTAATAGCCGCTTCATTCGCTTCAGCACCTGAGTTGCAGAAGAAAGCATTACTCATTCCAGAAAGTTGCGTTAATTGATTGGCTAGCTCGCTTTGTAATGTTATTTCATAAAGGTTAGAGGTATGCAATAGCAGGCGACTTTGTTCCGCAATGGCTTGGTGAATGGCTGGGTGGGCATGGCCTAGATTACAGACAGCAATGCCAGAGAGCGCGTCAAGGTAGCGAACATTATTTTGATCCCATAGCCAAGCGCCTTGTCCTCGAGTAAAACTGACAGGTAGGCGTGCATAGGTTGGCATAATAGCGTTGCTCATGAGTGTTTCACCAATCTGGTTTCTTCTTTGTAAGAAGTTTAAAAAACCCTTAATTATATAGGTATAGATTTAATAATTCAGTAAGTAAATCGGTGTTTTGGCGGGAAATATTTAGTTTTTTAAATATTTCTTGATAGAATGCTCTATTTAGGAGTGAAAAATGAGTGTAAACGAAAGAATTAAAGAGCAGTTAGAGACCAATCCTATTATGCTTTATATGAAAGGAACGCCTGATTTCCCACAATGTGGTTTTTCAGGCCAGACCGTTCAAGTGTTAAAAGCTTGCGAGGTAAAGTTTTCTCATACGAATGTTTTTGAAGACCTTGAGATTAGAGAAGGGTTGAAAATATATTCGCAGTGGCCAACTTATCCGCAGTTATATGTTGACGGTGTTTTGGTCGGTGGTGCTGATATTGTGATGGACCTTTATCAAAAAGGTGAATTGCAGACTTTGTTGGCTAATGCAGGTCAGTCTACATAGTTTGTGAGAGAGTAAGCGCCTGGTGTCTAGGCGATAGAATCGCATTTTTGGGTTACTTTTGATCCTCAAGGTTGGATAGAGCCTGCCATCGGTTCACAATGCGGCAAAATAATTCAGCAGTTTGTTGCGCATCATAGAGAGCAGAGTGCGCTTTGTCATTATCCCATTCGAGCCCTGCTTTCTTCGCAGCTTTTGCGAGAACGGTTTGACCGTATGCAAGCCCGCCAAGCGTTGCTGTATCAAATGAGCTAAACGGGTGAAAAGGGCTTCGTTTGATCTTTGAGCGATGTAAGGCGGCATTTAAAAAACTTAAATCAAAAGCTGGGTTGTGCCCAACAAGGATGGCCCGAGTACACTCATTGCGTTTAACGGCTTCCTTAATAGGCTTGAATATTTCTTGCAGTGCCGTTTTTTCTGCTATAGCCATTCGAAAGGGGTGGAACGGTTTGATGCCGGTAAAATCAAGAGCGGCTTGGTCGAGTTCGGCGTTGTCAAAAGGAATTATGGCTTTTGAATGGCTTTCTGTAATCGTTAATTGCATGTCTTCATTATATTCAACGACAACGGCTGCAATTTCTAATAAAGGATTTTTTTTGGGGTTGAAGCCGGCAGTTTCTATATCAACAATAACAGGAAGGTAGCCACGAAAACGTTCATTGATGGGCTGTTTTTTTGCATTCATAAGGTATTTAGGGCGTTGTCGGGTTAGCTTAAAGCAATGTTGAATAGAAACTTGATCGTTTTGGATAAGGTCGAAAAAAAAAGTCTTTTGTGCTATGTTAACGTTTTATACACGATATTACATGGAAACTTTTAGGTGTTGGGGAAATGAAAATAAATAATACAGGTGCTAGTTGGTTGGTTGCTGGGGCGTTGGCTTTTTTTATGTTGGTGGGTTCGGGCAATGTATTAGCGGATGACCCCATGGAAGATTGGAATCGCGATGTTTTATCATTCAATGATGGAATAGATAATTATTTCCTAAAGCCGGTCAGTGAAGGTTATCAGTGGGTGATGCCTGATTTTGCAGATACAGGGGTCAGTAATTTCTTCAGCAACTTGTCTGATGTCGGTGTTTTTATTAATGACATTTTTCAATTGAAACTTGAGCAGGGTGGCTTGGATCTTGGTCGCTTGATAGTGAACTCAACCGTTGGGGTTGGCGGCCTTATTGATGTAGCAACGATGATTGATTTACCTAAACACCAAGAGGACTTTGGTCAGACCCTAGCCTTTTGGGGGATTCCGTCGGGACCTTATATGGTCGTGCCTTTTATAGGCTCCTCCTCGCCACGTGGGATTGTTGGCTTGGTCGGTGATATTGCCATGCACCCCTTGTCTTATATAGGCATTCCGGCTGCGAGTTTTGGTGCCGGTGCATTGATGACGCTTGATGAAAGTTCAGATATGTTAAGTGGGCGGAAAATTGCTGAAGAAGCGGCCTTGGATCGTTATTCATTTTTGAAAGAGGCCTATATCCAGAAGCGGCAGTTTTTGGTTTCAGACGGTGATATTCCAGATGATTTTGAAGTTTTGATTGATCTGGAGTAAGGGACGCGTCAGCGTTTTATTTCGACTTATTGTAAAGGGGTGTGTTTTAAGATAACACGCTCCTTTTTTTATTTATATGATTTTCCAGGTGCAGTGTTGGCCTGCATTTAGCGGTATGATTTCGTGCTCATCTGAGGGGTAGGCACTAGGGATGTCCCAGTTTTCTTTAACGAGAGAAAGTGTTGAAGTATTCCGCGGGAGTTGATAGAAATCAGCGCCATAATGGCTAGCAAATCCTTCCAGCTTTGAGAGTGCACCGGCTCGTTCAAAAATTTCGGCATAAAATTCAATAGCAGCATGAGCGGAAAAACAGCCGGCACATCCACAGCTTGATTCTTTATGGTGCTTTAGGTGTGGGGCACTATCCGTACCGAGAAAGAACTTAGGGTTGCCACTGGTTGCGGCAGCGATGAGTGCTTGTCGATGGATTTCTCGTTTGATAATAGGGAGGCAGTAATGATGGGGTTTAATACCGCCGACTAAAAAAGCATTTCGATTAAACATAAGGTGTTGTGGTGTAATCGTGGCTGCAACGTGTTGAGGTTGTGTTTGAATGAAATGAACAGCTTCTTTTGTTGTGATGTGTTCGAGCACGATGCGTAACGCAGGAAATTTCTGAATGATCGTGGTTAAGTGGCGTTCAATAAAAACCTTTTCACGGTCGAAGATATCGATATCACTGTCGGTGACTTCACCATGAATTAGCAGTGGAATAGCCAGTTTCTGCATGGTTTCTAGCAAAGGGTATGTTTTTTCTAATTGCGAGATGCCTGATTGAGAATTAGTGGTGGCACCGGAAGGGTACAATTTAAAGCCATGGACGTGTTCGGATTCAGCGGCCTCATGAATGTCTTTTACTGAGGTGGTGTCAGTTAGGTACAGAGTCATTAAAGGGTTGAAGTCACTTGTTTTAGGCAGTGCGTGAAGAATTTCATCGCGATACTGCAGTGCTTGTGAAACCGTTGTTACCGGCGGATTCAGGTTAGGCATAATAATGGCTCTTTTGAAGCGTTTAGCCGTGTGTGAAATAACAGTTTTTAGTAATTGTCCTGATCGCACATGGATGTGCCAGTCGTCCGGGGTGGTAATGGTTATCTTGTTCATAACGCTTTGTTAATTAAGTAGATTGTTGAGTGCCTGAGCGGTAATTATTTAGGCTAGACGTAACGGATTAGTTATGCGAATTAAAACAAATGATCTTCTTTTCTTTCGATAGTCTTTTTGAAAATATTAAGGTGGCTGAATAAGTTTTTAGGCGTGAGGCTTACATGCATGACGAGCGTAGTGCGCATGACGGCGGCAACCAAGAATCCTGCTATGCGGGGGGCCCATATGGGTTTGGTCTCTGATAAAAAGAGAAAGTTATCAATCCACGCCCATGCAAATTGTATGGCAAAGAAGGTGACCGTAGTGATGACAACCCATCTAAATAAGTTTGTTTTACCCGTGCGTGCGCCACCTTGGTAGGTCCAGCAAAGAATGTAAATCATTATTGTGGCATTAATCATGATCGAGTCTCCTTGTTTATTTACGGTGTATGGCTGAAAAAATATAATTTTACAGGCTACAGTGAAGCTACTTGTTAATTATATAACTGATTTTAACCACTATGCTATGCCTTAACATGGATTTTTTTGTTGTGGTTGGGTGAGTGTTTTTTACAGTAACGTACTGGGCAAATGGGTGTTAACTTAGCGTGAGCTATGCTATCATCATGATTTTTCAAGGTTTTGACGTGTTTTAAGTACTAAGTGAGTCCCGCCACCTGAATGATTTAATACATGCGTTGTCAGTTTTCTTGTTGTTTATCCGGTTGAGAGGGTAGACGATTAATTTAAATTTTGGAGTTACAAATGCCTATTTATGAGTACAAGTGCGAGCTTTGTGGCAATGCGCATGATGCATTGCAGAAAATGAATGCTGAGCCGTTAACGGACTGTCCAGCGTGTCAAAAACCGGGCTTGAAAAAAATGATTTCAGCGGCAGGTTTTAGGTTAAAAGGTACCGGGTGGTATGAAACTGATTTTAAGGGGAAGTCTAAAACTAAAACCGAAAAATCTACTACAGGACATTCCGATAGTTGCGGGACAAAATCTGGCGGGTGTGGGCACTAGTTTAACAGCGTGTTGTTTTGACCGTTGAGTGAATGTAGTGGTGATTATTTTATTGTTTGGTTTGCGTCAATATTTTTAAGGTCTGTACTTGCAATAGTTAGGCTAAAAAAGTAATATCGACGCTTTTTTTGATTAGGTAAGAGAGCATTATGCGTACCCACTACTGTGGTGAAGTTAACCAGGAACATTTAGAGCAGAAAGTAACCGTATACGGGTGGGTACATCGACGCCGCGATCATGGCGGTGTTATCTTTATTGACCTTAGAGATAGAGAAGGCTTGTTGCAGATAGTTTTTGATCCGGATTCGCCTGAAACCTTCATGCTTGGCGAGAGCGTGCGCAGTGAGTATGTCCTTTCGATTGAGGGTGTTGTGCGGCCAAGACCAGAAGGAACCATTAATCCTAATATGGTTACGGGAGAGATCGAGGTTTTGGTGACTAAGGCTGAAGTATTAAATGCTTCCGAGACACCGCCATTTCCTATTGAAAGTGATATTGAAGTTAATGAAGAAATGCGTTTGCGTTACCGTTACTTAGATTTACGGCGAACCGAAATGCTAAATAAAATGCGTTTTCGCCGTGATATTACTAAGTGTTTAAGGAATTTTTTGGACGCCAATCAATTCTATGAGATTGAGACCCCTTATTTAACCAAAGCAACACCCGAAGGAGCGAGAGATTATATTGTTCCAAGTCGGACACATGAGGATGCTTTTTTTGCTTTACCTCAGTCGCCTCAGCTTTATAAGCAGTTATTGATGATCTCTGGTATGGATCGTTACTATCAAGTGGTTCGTTGTTTTCGCGATGAGGATTTGCGCGCAGACCGTCAGCCAGAGTTTACCCAGTTAGATATTGAAACGTCTTTCATGAATCAAGACGAGATCATGGCTATTATGGAACAAATGATTCGTCATTTGTTTGCTGAGACATTGAACGAGTCTTTGCCGGAGTCATTCCCTCAAATGACTTATGAGGAATCGATGCGGCGCTATGGGACGGATCGTCCTGACCTTAGGATACCTTTAGAATTAGTCGATATTGCTGACGAAATGAAAGCAGTTGAATTTAAAGTGTTTTCTGGGCCTGCAAATAACCCTTTAGGACGTGTAGCAGCGTTGAGATTACCTCAAGGGGCTAAATTATCGCGCAAAGAAATTGACGGGTTAACAAAATTTGTGGGCATTTATGGTGCTAAAGGGTTGGCCTATATTAAGGTTAATGACCGTGCTGCCGGCATGGCAGGATTGCAGTCACCTATTTTAAAATTTATACCCGATGATGTGGTTGAAAAAGTGTTGCTCAAGGTGGGTGCTGAGACCGGTGATTTGGTTTTCTTTGGGGCTGATAAGACCACAGTGGTTAATGATTCACTCGGTGCACTGCGTGTTAAGCTTGGCAATGATCATGGCTTAATTGAAGGGAAGTGGAAGCCAGTTTGGGTCGTTGATTTCCCAATGTTTGAGCGTTCAGATGAAAAGGAAAATTGGCATGCGATCCATCATCCTTTTACAGCACCCAGTTGTGGGCGTGAGGCGATGCTAGAGAACCCGGGCGGCGCGTTGTCAAAAGCTTATGACCTTGTTTTGAATGGTAGTGAAGTGGGTGGCGGTTCTATTCGTATACACAACAGTGAGATGCAACAAACGGTATTTGATTTGTTAGGTGTGGGTGCTGAAGAGGCACGGGAAAAATTTGGGTTCTTACTTGATGCTTTGACGTTTGGTTGTCCTCCGCATGGCGGGATTGCATTTGGCGTTGATCGATTGGTTATGTTGATGACCAATTCAGCGTCGATTCGTGATGTTATTGCTTTCCCTAAAACGCAAACGGCTGCATGCCCATTGGTTAGTGCCCCTGCACCAGTGAGTGATAAAGACTTAAAAGAACTGGGTATAAAGCTACGGTCTAAGCCTCGAGCAGAGAGTACTAAGGGTAGTTGAGTGTTATGACCAATGTAGCTTATCCTATTCAAGACTATGCGCTTCTAGATGATGTGGAGTGTGAGCGACGGATTATTCAGGCCAAAGAGAGTCTTGGGCGGCGATGTGTCGTTTTGGGGCACCATTATCAACGTGATGAGGTGTTTCAGTTTGCGGATCTTTCTGGAGATTCGCTGAAGTTATCTAGGAATGCAGCAAAATCAGAAGCAGACTATATTGTCTTCTGCGGTGTTCATTTTATGGCAGAAGTGGCAGATATTTTGTCTCGGCCCGAACAAATTGCGATTTTACCTGATTTAGCGGCAGGTTGTTCGATGGCTGATATGGCTAATCAATCTAATGTTCAAAAATGTTGGGAAGAGTTAGCAGGCATTATTGATGTAGAGTCAACGGTTACACCGATTACCTATATTAATTCGGCGGCTGACCTCAAAGCTTTTTGTGGGCAGCATGATGGAATTGTTTGCACCTCGTCGAATGCTAAAAAAATATTGCAATGGAGTTTCGATAAGCGTGAAAAAGTTTTGTTTTTCCCAGATCAGCATCTGGGTCGTAATACAGGCTTTGATATGGGGATCCCTTTAGATGAAATGGTTCTGTGGGATTTCAGAAAACCACAAGGTGGACTCACTGTTGAGCAGATACAAAACGCCAAAATAATTCTGTGGAGTGGTTTTTGCTCGGTTCATCAGGTGTTTCAGCCGGAACATATTGACGATTTTCTTCAGCAATACCCTGAGACTCAAGTTATCGCCCATCCTGAGGCTAGTTTTGAAGTATGCCAGAAAGCCGACTACATCGGCTCAACAGAAACAATTCTCCAAATTATTAGAGATGCTGAACCTAATACCCGTTGGCTAGTGGCAACGGAATTGAATCTAGTTAATCGGTTGCATGAAGAATGTAAAGGTCAGGGTAAAAACGTACATTTTATGTCTGCAACAGTGAGCATGTGTTCAACAATGTTTAGAACTGATCCGCAGCATTTAGCCTGGGTTCTAGAGAATTTAGTTGCGGGCCATGTTGTAAATCAAGTGGCAGTACAAGAGCCTAATGCTACGCTGGCTAGAAAAGCATTAAATAATATGCTTTCGGTTGTTTGAAGGGGCGCAGTAGCGGTAAATAGCTGGGCCTACTTGTCGCGCATTCAGTTTTTTGCTGGCAGCGTCAGCTAATTTTTTGTGGTTATATTTTATTGAGTATAGCGAGATAATATGATGTAATAGGGGTTTTACTTGGCTCTTTTATAATTGCTGTAAGTTAGTGGTTATTCACGAAAGAGACAAACAGCAATTTATCTATCAACACATTAAATTATTATGCATTTTACTCTTGATAAAGGCCTTGATTTGCCAATTACGGGCGAGCCCGAGCAGGTCATAAAAAAAGGAAATAAGATTAGTTCGGTCGCTGTTTTAGGGCCTGATTATATTGGTATGAAGCCAAAAATGATGGTTTCGGAAGGCGATGCGGTTAAATTAGGGCAGGTTTTATTCGAAGATAAAAAAAACCCGGGTGTTTTTTTTACTTCGCCCGGTGCAGGTAAAGTCAAAAACATTAACCGAGGCGCAAAGCGAGTACTTCAATCCGTTGAGATTGAGCTAAAAGGTACCGCCCAAGTGGCTTTTGAAAAATACACCCCCGAGCAGTTGACAGTGTTAACCGCTGATCAGGTGAAGAGCAACCTGACCCAGTCAGGGCTGTGGACCGCCTTTCGAACTAGACCTTACGGTAAGATCCCTTCAGTTTCAAGCACCCCCAGTTCAATTTTTGTAACCGCTATTGATACAAATCCTTTGGCAGCGAATCCTGAAGTGGTCATTAAAGGACGTGAAGAAGATTTTAAAAACGGTTTGTCGATTATTTCAAAATTAACCGCGGGGCAGGTTTTTCTTTGTAAGACACCTGATGCGGTTATTCCAACCATTGAGGATGATCAGGTTGTAGAGGCTGAATTTTCAGGGCCGCATCCTGCAGGATTAGTCAGTACGCATATTCATTATTTGGACCCCGTTAATATCGATAAGTTTGTTTGGCATTTAAGTTACCAGTCAGTCTTAGCAATAGGTGCTTTATTTACTTCGGGGAAATTAAATATTGAGCGTGTAATTGCATTAGCAGGACCTTCTGTTAAAAAACCGCGATTATTGAAAACACGCGTCGGTGCTAACATTTCTGAGTTAATAACCGATGAGTTAGCGGAAGGTGAAAATAGAGTTGTTTCAGGTTCAGTGCTTTATGGTCGTAGCGCACAAGGTTGGTCCGGTTATTTAGGTTACTACCATGATCAAGTCTCGGTTCTTCAAGAAGGGCGAGAGCGTGAGTTTTTTGGTTGGATCGTTCCCGGTAAAAATAAATATTCAGCAATTAATATTTATACCTCTAGTCTAACGCGGAATAGCGGGCGTCAGTTTCCATTAACGACGACTAAGAACGGTAGTCCTCGAGCCATTGTTCCTATTGGTGTTTATGAGGCCGTTATGCCGATGGATATTTTATCGACACCACTATTAAAAGCATTGGTTGTTGGTGATAGTGACCAGGCCCAACTTTTGGGTTGTTTGGAGTTAACAGAAGAAGATCTTGCTCTTTTTACTTTTGTGGATCCGGGTAAACATGATTTCGGACCGGTTTTGCGGTCCAATTTAACTAAAATTGAGAAGGAAGGGTAATGGCGGCGACAAGAAAGTTATTAGATAAAGTCGAGCCGCATTTCACAGAGGGTGGTAAGTTACAGAAATATTATGGCCTCTATGAAATGGTGGATACTTTTTTGTATACCCCGTCGGATGTAACGCAGGGGGCTACACATGTACGAGATGGTAATGATCTGAAAAGAACCATGACCTATGTGGTTTTGGCAACGGTACTCTGTGTAATGATGGCTTGGTATAACACCGGTTATCAGGCTAATTTAGCATTAGAATCTATGGGCAAAGCGAGTACCGATGGGTGGCGAGATTTGATCATGAATTCATTGGGATATAATTCCAGTAATCCATTGTCATGTATGGTTCACGGGATGCTTTATTTCTTCCCTATTTATATCGTAACGCTTGCAGTAGGTGGCATTTGGGAAGTTATATTTGCAACGGTAAGAAAACATGAAGTCAATGAGGGCTTTTTAGTTTCATCGATGCTCTTTACACTCATTATGCCGCCCGATATTCCTTTGTGGCAGGTTGCATTGGGAATTTCTTTTGGTGTTGTTATCGGAAAAGAAGTTTTTGGTGGAACCGGTAAGAATTTCTTAAATCCTGCTTTAACAGGAAGAGCCTTTTTATTTTTTGCATACCCTGCATCTTTATCAGGTGATGCAGTGTGGGTTGCTGTAGATGGTTTTACTGCGGCGACACCTTTAAGTTTGGCGGTAACCGGAGGTGTTGAGGCTATTAATGCCGCTAATATCACTTGGATGCAATCATTCTTTGGTTTTATTCCGGGTTCTATTGGTGAAACATCCACGTTAGCCTGTATGGTAGGGATCGCATTTTTGTTATACACACGAATTGCATCGTATCGTATTATCGTTGGTGTTTTTTCAGGTATGGTTCTGATGAGTTTGTTGTTGAATATTATTGGTAGTGATACAAACCCGATGTTCGCTTTGCCATGGTATTGGCACTTAACATTGGGTGGCTTTGCATTTGGTATGGCTTATATGGCAACAGATCCTGTTTCTGCTTCGATGACAAATACGGGACGTTGGTTTTATGGGGGGCTCATTGGTGTCATGGTGGTTTTGATTAGGGTTGTAAATCCTGCTTTTAGTGAGGGTATGATGTTAGCCATTTTGTTTTCTAATATGTTTGCTCCAATTATTGATTACTTTGTAATTCAAGCCAATATAAGCAGAAGGATTAAGCGTCATGTCTAATGATAATAAAGATCAAAATGATCTAGAGACTTCTCCAACAGCATCAGGGTTGAGTGCCTATAAAGAACGCGTATTGGCATTAGGCAATGATAGCTTAGAGAAAACCATTGCGGTTGCCTTGGCGTTATGTCTGGTGTGCGCAGTATTTGTATCTTTTTCAGCAGTGGGTTTGAAGCCATTGCAAATCTACAATAAAGCATTGGATATGAAAAAGAATATCCTTGATGTGGCGGGGTTGCTTGATCCAGATACAGATATTGATCAGGCCTTCGAAACCCAAATAGAAGCTAAAATTGTAGACTTAAAAACAGGTGAATATGATGATTCAATTAATGTCATCAGCTTTGACCAGCGCAAGGCGGCTAAAGACCCGCAGCAAAATGAAGTCATTCCACGTAAATCAGATATAGCCAGTATTAAGGTTAAATCTAAAAAAGCTAAAGTTTATTTGGTTAAAAAAGGCGGACAAATAAGCAGTATTATTTTACCTGTTCATGGTTACGGATTGTGGTCTACTATGTATGGGTTTTTAGCGCTTGATGCGGATGGTCAGACCGTCCAAAGTATCAATTTCTATGATCAGGCTGAAACGCCAGGGCTAGGGGGCGAAGTCGTTAATCCAACCTGGCGGGCATTATGGAAAGGAAAAAAAGTTTATAGTGCGGACTCAGTACCTGTTTTACGACTGGTAAAAGGGGTTGTGGACGCATCAAGGGCAGGGGCTGAACATCAAGTTGATGGTTTAGCAGGAGCGACTCTAACCAGTAACGGTGTTTCTAATTTAATACGTTATTGGATGGGGGATGAAGGATTTGCACCTTATTTAAATAAGGTTAGGACAACTAAGGGTAAGGAAGAAGGCGTATGAAGGCTGAAACTAAAAAAGTACTTGTTGACCCGTTAGTCGACAATAATCCTATTACACTACAGGTTCTTGGGATTTGTTCTGCGCTGGCGGTCACATCGCAGATGAAAACATCTATTATTATGGCTATTGCGTTAACGGCCGTTGTTGCTTGTTCCAGTGCGGCGATTAGTATGGTGCGGAATCATATTCCAAGTAGTATTCGGATTATTGTTCAGATGACGATTATTGCTTCATTGGTTATCGTTGTTGATCAGATTCTGAAGGCTTTTGTTTATGATGTCAGTAAGCAGTTGTCTGTTTTTGTTGGGTTGATTATTACAAACTGTATTGTAATGGGACGGGCAGAAGCCTATGCCATGAAAAACCCGCCTTGGGATAGTTTCGTTGATGGGATTGGTAACGGCTTAGGGTATAGTTTAATTCTTCTAATTGTTGCTTTTTTCAGGGAATTATTCGGCGCAGGGAAATTATTTGGTATAGAAATTTTAAAATTAACCAAAGATGGCGGATGGTATGAGCCGAATGGATTAATGTTATTACCACCCAGTGCTTTCTTTATTATTGGCCTGATTATTTGGGCCTTTAGATCTTGGAAACCTGCTCAGGTAGAAGCACCCGATTATAAGATTTCAGCTATTGCCCACGGTGAAGGAGGGCATCACTAATGGAAGCTTATATTAGTCTTTTTGTTAAAGCCGTTTTTATAGAAAATTTAGCACTGTCATTTTTTCTGGGGATGTGTACGTTCTTAGCCGTATCGAAGAAGATATCGACGGCCATGGGCCTAGGTATCGCCGTGATGGTAGTTCAAACACTCACTGTACCGGCTAATAACTTTATCTATAACACGTTGTTAAAAGAAGATGCGCTGTCGTGGCTGGGTATTACGGGTGTTGATTTAAGTTTCTTAGCACTATTAAGTTTTATTGGCATTATCGCGGCAATGGTTCAGATTCTGGAAATGATTCTAGATAAGTATTTTCCGGCGTTATTTCATGCCTTAGGTATTTTCTTACCGCTGATTACCGTAAATTGCGCCATTTTAGGGGGTAGCTTATTTATGCTTGAGCGCGATTATGACTTTGGTGAAAGTGTGGTATATGGCGTCGGTAGTGGTTTAGGTTGGGCGCTTGCAATCGTTGTGATGGCAGGTGTACGTGAAAAACTTAAATACAGTGATATTCCAGATGGCTTAAGAGGTCTTGGAATTACATTTATTACAGCAGGTCTGATGTCACTTGGCTTCATGGCGTTCTCTGGAATTCAACTCTAAAAGGTATAGAAATGCTGGAAATTGGATTAGGCGTTATTTTATTTACAGTAATTGTAATTGCGCTTGTTTTTATTATCGTTGGCGCTAAAAGTAAACTTGTTTCATCAGGTGATGTTGAGATATTAATTAATAATGAAAAAACCATTCATGTGCCTGTGGGTGCTAAATTGTTATCGGCATTAGCTGATCAAGGTTTATTTGTTCCCTCTGCTTGCGGAGGTGGTGGAACGTGTGCGCAATGTAAAGTTAAAATTCACGAGGGCGGTGGTGAGATTTTAGCGACGGAAACATCTCATATTACTAAAAGAGAAGCGGCTGAAGGTGATCGTTTATCTTGTCAGGTCACTGTCAAACAAGATATGAAAATACATGTTGAAGAAGATGTATTTGGTGTTAAAAAATGGGAATGTAAAGTTAGATCTAATAATAACGTTGCCACGTTTATTAAAGAATTAGTGTTGGAGTTACCAACCGGTGAAAATGTAGATTTTAGAGCCGGGGGGTACATTCAAATTGAATCACCTGCGTATCTAGCACACTATAAAGATTATGCTATTGGTGAAAAATTCCGAGAGGATTGGGATAAGTTTAATTTATGGCGATTCACTTCAGATGTGAAAGAACCTTCTTTACGCGCTTACTCAATGGCAAATTATCCTGATGAGAAAGGGATTATTATGCTCAATGTTCGGATAGCAACACCACCACCGGGTGCAGCAGAAGATGTGCCTCCTGGCATTATGTCTTCTTATATTTTTAATTTAAAAGAAGGTGACTCTTGTACTATTTCAGGACCCTTTGGTGAGTTTTTTGCTAAAGAAACTGAAAATGAAATGATTTTTGTGGGTGGGGGTGCAGGTATGGCTCCTATGCGGTCACATATTTTTGACCAATTAAGACGTGTTAAGTCACAACGTAAAATTTCATTTTGGTATGGGGCACGAAGTGTTAAAGAAATGTTCTACGTCAATGATTTTGACGAGTTAGCGAAGGAAAATGATAATTTTCAGTGGCATTGTGCATTATCAGATCCGATGCCTGAAGATAATTGGGACGGTTATACCGGCTTTATTCATAACGTATTGCTAGAGAACTATTTGAAAGACCATCCTTCTCCGGAAGATTGTGAGTTTTATATGTGTGGGCCTCCCATGATGAATACGGCGGTTATCAACATGTTAGAGAATTTAGGTGTTGAAAGTGACCACATTATGCTGGATGACTTTGGTGGTTAATTATTTTTTTTAAAGTCACGTTATTTTCAAACCTTAATTTTTTTAAGGCCATAAAACGAGGAAAAGGCACTGCCTTTTTCCTCGTTTTTTTATTAGTAGGTTGTCAGCAGCAAGACGTTGATAAGCCGTTGTATGGTGTTGAATACACTGATTTGACTATGGGCACGCAGTTCACTGTCAAAATTCCTCATCTACCCGATACGCTTACAGCACAGGCCTTAAAGGATTTAATTAAATTAAGGTTAAACGAATTAGATAGTCAATTCTCAACGTATAAATCTAAGTCTGAAATTTCTAGAGTCAATGCGCAGCCTAGTGGCCAGTGGATAACGGTGACGCCTGCTTTCGCTAAAGTACTGACCGAAGCCGTAAGAATAAATAAATTATCTCACGGTGCTTTTGATCCAACCATTGGACCCTTAGTCAATCTGTGGGGGTTTGGTCCTGACCCTTCTGATGCTGAAATACCAGCAAAGGAAAAAATCCAGAGTCTTTTGGCGGTAACCGGAACTGAAAATATCGTCTGGGATACTTCGCGGTTAATGATCAAGAAATTGAAAAACAATTTGTTTTTAGATTTTTCGGCATTGGCAAAGGGTTATGCTGTGGATGAGATAGCCCAATTGCTTGAAAGTCATCAGGTCAATAATTTTATGATTGAAATTGGCGGCGAATTACGTTTAAAAGGAGTCAGTGGAGCGGGGCGTTCGTGGCGAATTGCGATTGAAAAGCCAACAGTGGATCGGCGGACAATTCAGCAAATTTTAGCGGTTAGCGATGTCGCTATTGCGTCATCCGGTGATTATCGTAATTATTTTGAAAAAGCCGGCGTGCGTTATTCTCATACGATTGACCCAAGAACGGGTTATCCGATTGCGCATACTGTGGTGTCAGTTACAGTTTTACATGAGTCAACGATGACAGCAGATGCTTTTGCGACTACTTTTATGGTGCTCGGAGAAGAAAAAGGGTTAGAATTAGCTAAGCAACAAAACTTAGCGGTTTTATTTATTTTAAAAACAGATGATGGGTTTGTAGAGCGTAGTACGCCACAATACCAATTACTTGAGCAGGTGCATTAATGAATATCTTTATTATTACCTTTTTTTTCATGTTAACTATTGTATTAATCATGGCCGTAGGGGTCATTTTTGGTCGACAAGCCATAAAAGGTTCGTGTGGTGGTGCTAACAATGGCAGTTGTGTTTGTTTGAAAAAATGTGCCAAAAGAAAGAAATTAGAAGCGGATAGCGCTTAATAATCTATTTTTATGCTGTTTTGAACAGAATTCAAGGCGTCTACTAATAGAGGAAAAAATCATTCACTAGGCTCTGGAGGTTGTAATGCTTACTAAAATTAAAGTTTCAGACTATATGACAGCATCTGTTGTGACTTTTTCAACGTCAACTAACATCTTTGAAGCCATTAGAACCATGGTAAAAGCCCAGATAACCAGTGCGCCAGTGATTAATGATACCAATGAACTTATTGGTATTTTTACAGAAAAAGATTGTATGGCTATCGCCATTGGGGCAACCTATAATCAGGATATGGGGGGTACTGTGGGTGAATTTATGACTCCCGAGGTGGTTACTGTTCAGGCAGAATCAAGTATTCTTGAGGTGGCTCAACAGTTCAACAATACCCATATAAGAAGTTTTCCTGTTTGTGATGACGATGGTTTTATTGGGATCATTAGTCGAACGGATGTATTAAAGGCTATTGCAGCTTTTTAATGACAATGGCTGTGTCGGTTAGTTAACCTACACAGGCGCTGTAAAATGTGTGGGTCAGTCTGACGACCACCGCTCAATTAGTGTTGTTCCAGTAGGCTCGAGATCTTTTGAGTTAACCACAATAATTACCATTAGTATGGGCTTGAATAGGGTTAATTTTAAGCAATTCCAGTGATTAATTAATGGGCAAAGAGTAATATTTCATATTAGCGTTCGCTATAATCCTTTATAATTATTTTTTATTTTTACGGCCTGAGGAAGGAAATCTGCATGAAACAAGTTTCTGTATTATTAAGCATTTTATTTTTTATTTTTATGTCTACAGCACAGGCTCATGGCCCCGTGCGTGGAAAACTAACAGCCACGGTTAAAATTAATGCGCCTGCTGATAAAATTTGGGCAGTGATCAAGAATTTTGATGATATGAGTTGGCACCCAGCAATTGCGGGCACTGAAGGAAAAGGCGGCAATAAGAAAAAAGCGACTCGGGTGCTTACGTTAAAAGGCGGGGGCACTATTACTGAACAGTTAAAAGCCTATAAAGCCGATAAAATGTCGTATAAATATAAAATTACTGAGATGAGTACGGTTAAAACCATCAGCCATTCCGGTCAAGATGAGAATGTACTGGTACTTCCTGTGAGTAATTATGCAGCAACTCTTTCTGTTAAAGGAAAAGGCGGGAGTTCAGTCGTTAAATGGGTTGCGACTTATTACCGTGGTTATTTGAATAATAATCCACCCAGTGAATTAAATGAAGATGCCGCTGATAAAGCAGTCACGGCTGTTCTGAAAGCAGGGTTAGCAAATTTATTAGGCAAATTTGAACCAGGCGCTAAAGATTCAGCGATTAAATTTAAAGTAAAACGATAATTATTCGCATCTCACTCAGGGATTTATTGGCATGATAACGGTGCTTAAATTAGATTTATTTACTAATTCTAAAGTGTCAATAAATTCTAAGGTGACAATGTTTGGCGTCATTTTTTTGCTGGTTTTAGCCGTGGTGCCATCTTTATCTGTCGCAGCATCTTTTGCCTTTATTTCCAATCAATTGGATAATAATGTTTCGATAATTGACACCACGAGTAATGAAGTGATTGAAACAGTTACGGTGACAGGTAAACCTGTTGGCGTCGCCGTTAATAGCCAAAAATCACATGTGTATATCAGTACGCCGATAGGGAATGGTTTTAGTGTTCTTGATGCTAATAATTTTAAACTTAAACGCAAGGTAACGACCAGTAACGGTGCTTTAGGGATTGTCAGTGATAACCAAGGCGAACGTGTCTTTGTGGCTGATTGGTATGAAAATAATATTGCTGTTTTTGATACGCACGATTTCAAATTATTAACCACGATTGCCGTGGGTCAATCCCCTTCGGGGATGGTTGTCAGTCCAGATGACCGGTGGCTTTATGTCGCTAACCGTGTTGATGACAGTGTTTCTCAAATTGATCTGAATACCTTCAAAATAAGGAATACGACTAAGGTTGGAGCGCATCCTTTTGGTCTGACTATTGATAAAGACGGGCAGCGAATTTATGTGTCTAATGTTGAGAGTGATGATGTTTCAATTCTCACAACAGCGGGTTTAAAAAGAGTGGGTAAAGTTAAGGTAGGCAGTCGTCCTTATGCCAGTGCCTTAGCATTGCACGACACTTTATTATTTGTTACTAACCAAGATGACACCACTGTTTCAGTGATTGATACGCAGACGTTAACCGAAATTAAGCAAATTGAAGTCGGTGAGAAACCTGAAGGTATTAGTACCCATCCTGATGGTAAACGGGTCTATGTTGCGAATTGGTTTGATGGTACAGTTAGCGTCATTGATGCAACAACCTTAACAATCATGACGACCATCGAAACAGGGGATGGAAGTCGGGCTTTTGGGCAATTCATTTCTCAACAACGATAATAAATTTTAAGGAACTGATATGGCGGAAACAATAGATGAACTCACCGTTAATTATACCGATGGTGATATTCAAACAGTTAAAGAACTGGATAAGAAAGTACTCAGTAAAGGTGCGTGGTCAACAATCATCTATCGTTACCAAGATTGGAATCGTAGTGCCGAAGAATATGGCCCTGATAAATATACGATACGTCGTTACCAAAAGAGAAATGGCGAATATCAACAGAAGTCAAAATTTAATATTTCCAGTGAGAAACAGGCCAAAGAAGTCATCGGGGCGCTTACTGAGTGGCTAGAGGAAACTTAATTTAAACGGCAAGGGTCAGAGGTTAATCGAGCCAGTGGATAATATGTTCTTCAACAGAATCGACTTGAGATTCTTTCATGGCATAACTGCGTATTGAAACCCCTGCATCGTGAACGGATTCTTTGTTCTTAGCAATTAAAGGGTGCCAATCTGGGAGCTTTTCGCCGTCAGCTAATAATTTATAGGCACAGGTTGTGGGAAGCCAGTTATAGTCACTGAAATTGTGTTGTTTCAAATTTAGACAATCAGGAACTAAATGGGTTCGTTCGGAATAACGTGTGCAGGTACAGGTGTCAAGATCAATGAGATCACAAACCACACTGGTATAAAATATTTCCTCCGTGTCTTCGTCTTCCAGTTTATGCAAACAGCATTTACCGCATGAATCACATAAAGATTCCCACTCGCTGTGGCTCATTTCAGACAGCTTTTTTTCTTCCCAGAAGGGTTTTTGAGTCATAAGTCGATAACGTAACTGTGGTTAAAATAAATCCCAAATGGGTTTGATATCATGGGGGAGCGGCGCTAAACGACCGAGTTCAACCCATTTGTTTTTATCAGAGTGGAAATCTGATCCTACAGAACCATAAAGATCAAATGTGCGTGCAAATTGGCTGGCCTTGCGAATATCATCCGGATTGTTATTGCCAGTAACGACTTCAATCCCTGCACCACCAGCCAGTTTAAATGCAGTCAGTAATCTTTTTAACTTGCTCGTTGTTAGTTTATATCGTAAAGGGTGCGCAATAATAGCCTGGCCACCGGCATCCGTAATCCAGTTCACCGCGGTTTCTAATTCCACCCAAGAGGTACTCACAAAAGCTGACTTTCCATCCCCCAAATATTTATCAAATGCATTTTGAAAAGAACTGACATGGTTTTCTTCGAGCAAGTATTGGGCAAAATGTGAACGGGTAATCATACCTTGTCCTGCTTTTTTTAAAACGTAATCCATGGCGCCGGGAATACCTCTTTTGGAGAGTTTATAGGCAATCTTTTCTGCGCGTTCGAATCGAGTTTGGCCTAATAATAAAGTTCCACGTTGTAAAGTGGAATCATTAGGGTCGATATTAAGCCCTACAATGTGAAAGCATTGATTATTCCATGTTGTGGAAAGTTCAATGCCATTGATGAGGGTTAATGGGCTGGCTTGGGAATAGGTATTGGCTTCAACTAGGCCAGCGACGGTGTCATGGTCGGTGAGTGCTAAGTGACTCACTTGCTGTGTTTCAGCACGAATAATGAGTTGCTCTGGGGACAAAGCACCGTCTGAGAAGTACGAGTGGCTGTGTAAGTCAATTTTAAAGGTCATGGTTATTCACCGTATAATTGAGCATAGAGCCCTTTTTGCTTGATAAGGGTTTCGGGGTGGCCTTGTTGGCAGATTTGACCATTATCGAAAACATAAACGTGGTCAGCTTGTTTTACAGCGCTTAGGCGATGAGCAATGATAATCGTAGTACGATTCTGTAAAAATTCTTTTAAGGCGTTGTGTAAATCATTTTCAATCTGACTATCCAGTGCAGAGGTAGCCTCATCTAAAATGACAATATTGGGGTTTGAAAGGATCATTCGCGCAATAGCAAGACGCTGCCGTTGTCCGCCGGATAATTTTAATCCTTGACGACCGACGGGCGTTTCTAACGCTAAGTTAAGACCTTTAACGGTGGTTTTGAGTTGAGAAATCTCCAAAGCGGTCCATAAATCAGCATCGGGACAGTCGCGTCCTAAGGTGAGATTGGCTCGAATCGTATCATTAAATAAAATAGGATTTTGTAATACGGTGACTACGTTTTCTCGTATGGTATTAAGCCCGATTTGGTTCATGGGCACACCATCATAATATATATTCCCCTGTGTGGTCGGGTATAGTCCGATAAGGATTTGGATCAGGGTTGATTTTCCACCCCCACTAGCACCGACTAAGGCCACCTTATGCCCAGCCGGAATATGCAGGTTAACGCCCTTTAAAATAGGTTGAGAGGCGTTGTAATGAAAGTGCAGGTTTTCAATCGTAAGACTAGAGGTGTGTGTGTTTGAGAAAGGATTTTTGCTTTCTATGATGACGGGTTCTTGTTTTAAGTCACTGATGTTGTTTAGGCGTAATAGAGCCGCTTTAGCGCTGAAATAAGCATATTGAATGCCGAGTATTTCTTGGATAGGTCCCATCATGAGCCAAAGGTAGCCAAAGACTGCGAGCATTTGACCAATAGAAAGACCTGAATATAAAACCATTAGCATGGATAGAGCGCGAAAAATATCAAAACCAAATAAGAAAATAATAAAACTGAGGCGGTTTGCGGCTTCATTTTTCCATGCAAAAGCGGTCGCTGTTGTTTTAACGGTTTCGGCGGTTAACTTCAGTTCATTAAAGTAATGCGGGTCGCGGTTACTGGCACGAATTTGGTGAATGGCCTCCAGGGTATCCGTTAACGATTGTTGAAAGATGCTGAGAGCAGTCGTCTCATTTGCTTTTAAGGTCTTTATTCGCTTTCCTGCTAATCGTGTGAAATAAATAACAATCGGGTTAAGTAATAAAATAAATAAGCCGAGCTGCCAATGAATCCATAATAGGATGATGGCTATGCCAATAATGGATAAAAAGGAGATCAGTAATTTACTGATGGTAGAGCCAATAAAGGTATCGAGTGTTTCTAGGTCAGTGACCAAATGCGTGATGACACGCCCAGAACCTAATGATTCGTACTCTTTCATTGAGACGGTTTGTAGTGTTTGGATGAGCCGGCAGCGTAAATGAAAGATGATATCTTTTGAGATCAAGAAAAAACTTCGACTTTGTAAAATAGCCAGACTGGTTGAGGTTAAGCGAAGCAGTAAGCTGAAAACCAAGACGGTTATAATATAAACAGGTGGGTTATGCCATTGAGAGGGAAGTAATTGGTTTAGTGTTGTTAAGGTGATGTCAGGCTTGTTGAGCAGGATTTCATCAACCAATAAAGGCATCAGTAGTGGTATCGGAACACTGGCCATGGTCGCTAGCAGGGCCATAAAGTGAGCGCTAATTAATTTGGGTTTATGTCTTCGTGCTAAGTGATAAATATCGGCCCAGGAAATTTTTTTATTGGGTCGATGAGAAAGAGAGGAAGTCACGTCAAGTCGGCAGTATGAATAAGAGCGCTAATAAGATTTGTTTTGGGTTGATAATAGCATTTTAACATGAGTTGCTCTCGAGAGGGGGTTGTTGAGGGCCTTCTTGATTGACAATGAGCGAGTCGCCAATGTGCAGAATGCCGGTGTTTTTATGAATTGCATTTTGACCAAAAAAAACCTGATTGTTCCATTTTCTGAGTTTGTTCAGTGTTGTGAGTGGTTCTTTCCCCATTGTGCCTGCCGTGGTGTCGATAGTGGTGATCGCACAACGTGAACAGGGTTTAGGTAGTCGGAACGCTATCTCACCTACTTGTATTTCACGCCAAAAATCTTCGGCATAGCTCGAGCAATTCGCAATGACCAGATTGGGTCTAAACCGTAACATGGGCAGTGATAGATTCATCGCTGTATTTAAGCTGGCTAAGGAATTTTCCGATATTAAAAGAAAAGGAAAACCATCCGAAAAGTAAATTTGATCAGAGGCTAGGCCAAAAGTTTGGTCAATAAGGCGAGTATATTGTTCCGGTTGATAGACCAGTTGACAAAAACAATTTAAAACATCACTCAGCCATTCATTAGCGATTGTTGAGACCATCCAAGCCATGCATTGATCGTTCCAAATTGAAACAGAACAATCTTCTTTTTTATCAGGCGTTAAGTCCAGAGTCAGGTCTTCCATACCGTGTGCGGATAAGATTAAGTGGTGTTTCGTGATGGTGGTTTTGATTAACGACATTTTGGGGAGTTGACGTTGACTTAAAAACTGTCCTTGTTGATCCACAAGCATCCATTGGCGGTCGTATTTTAAGCCACGTGAAGTCACAGGCCATTGATTAACCGAGATGCCCGCTAAGGATTTGATCGGATAGATTGTGATTTGGCTAAGGTAAGAAGATTGCATGGTGATTTCAGTGACTATGAAACAAGACAGTTTTAAAGAATAGCCTAATTTTACCGCTAAAAATGAAAATCGATTTATAATTTCATATTATTGTTGATAACGAATAAGGCATAATATCGAGCCTAAGTTCTACGCGAATTATAGCGGTTGCGAGAAATTTATCATGGCAAGCAGAGGTAATCAGTTTGAATTTAAGTAAACCACAAGGGGTGAAGTTTCTTTCTAAGTGGTGGTTTGGTCTGTCCGTTATGTTATGGTTTGTTCCGCTGACTGTTTTCTGTGCCGATACGGTAGCTGTTGAGATTGTTTATATCTCTCAAAAACAAACGCTAAAACCAGCATTATCAAATCTTGATAGTATTCCTAAAGATGAAGGCCTTCAGGGGGCCTTGTTAGCGATCAAAGATAATAATACCACCGGGAAATTCACCGGTCATCAGTTTAAGCTCCTTGAAAAACAATGGCCTGCAAGTAGCGTCAGTGATGCCGATATTCATACCTTTATTGCAAATAAATCGTTGCTTGTGGTGGCGCTGGATGATAATGCCTTAGCGCGTATTAAGCCGTTAGCTGCCGCACAATCTACGCTTATTATGGATGTGGTTTCACGTGCAGATCATTTCCGTCAGCAAGGGTGTGGTGACCATTTGTTTCATATTGCACCCAGTCGAGCCATGCGAGCAGATGCACTGGCTCAGTATTTATTAAAGAAACGTTGGGTGAAATGGTTTCTAGTGCAAGGGCCCACGAATGAAGATAAGCTTTTTTCTCAAGCTTTGAAGCGTGCGGCTAAGCGTTTTGGTAGTACGCTTGTCGCTCAGAAAACTTGGCTGCATGATTATGATGCCCGTAGAACAGCTCAAGAGGAGGTTTCTGTTTTTACACAAGGTGTCGACTACGATGTCTTGGTGGTGGCTGATGAGCAAGGTCTTTTTGGTGAGTATTTAAGTTACCGAACTTGGAAGCCTAGGCCGGTTGTGGGGACTCAGGGGTTGGTACCTACCGCATGGCATAAAACCCATGAGCAATGGGGTGCAGTGCAAATTCAAAATCGTTTTAAAGCGCAAGCAGGACGGCGAATGACAGAAAAAGACTATGCGGCTTATTTAGCTATCCGTAGTTATGGGGAGGCGATTATTCGAGTCGGTTCGAATGAGCCAGAAAAGATTAAGGCTTATTTGCTCAGTGATCAATTTGCTTTACAAGGATACAAAGGGAAGCCTTTGTCATTTCGCTCTTGGAATGGACAATTAAGACAGCCTGTTTTATTAGCAGCACCGCGTGCCATGGTGGCTACGGCGCCGATACAGGGTTTTTTACACCCCATAAGCGAGTTAGATACATTAGGTTATGACCAGCGGGAAGTAGATTGTAATGAGTAAAGGAATCGTTTGTTGTATTTATCTGGTTTTGTTATGGGTGCCATCGTGCGTGTTGAGGACAGTGGCGGCAGAGACAATTTATATCACTCTTGAAAAAGATAATGCCTTAGCCGTGGTTGATCCAGATCTCGGTGCGTTGGTAGCCACCATTCCAATTGGTCAACGGCCGCGAGGTATTGCACTTAGTCACGATCAGAGTCAATTGTATGTTGCTACCAGTGATGACCATGTGATTCAAATTATTGACGTTAAAACTTTAGCGCCAGTTGGTGTTCTGCCATCGGGGGATGACCCAGAAACATTTGCACTGCATACCGCGGCTGAAATTCTTTTTGTTTCTAATGAGGATGATAGCTTAGTCTCTGTTGTTGACGTTAATAAGCAGCAAGTCATTCATGGCATAGGTGTGGGTGTTGAGCCAGAGGGTATTGCCGTGAGTCCGGATGGTCAGTGGGTCGTCAGTGCATCAGAAACGACTAATATGATTCACTGGATAGATGCTGAAAATTATAACGTGGTTGATAATACCTTGGTTGACCCTAGACCGAGAGGGGTTGCTTTTACGGCAGATAGTCAATATTTATGGGTGACTTCTGAGTTGGCTGGAACGGTGGCTATTCTAGATGTTAAGACACGTCAAATTATTAAAACCATTACGTTAGCCGTTCCTGGCTTAAATGCTGATCGTAATCAGCCGGTAGGGGTGCTTATCGATCCTGAAACACAGTGGGCTTATGTGGCAATGGGGCCTGCTAATCGTGTTGCCGTTATTAACGCCAAAACGTTTGTTGTAGAAGATTATCTCTTAGTGGGAGAGCGTGTTTGGAATTTATCTTTTTCACCGGACTATAGTCGACTTTACTGCACCAATGGGGTCAGTAATGATATGTCTATTATTGACCTCACCCGTCATAAAGTGGTTAAGTCGATTAAAGTAGGCCATTTTCCATGGGGGCTAGTGGTAAAGCCATGATAGATTCAGTGGCACTTTCGGTCAAAGGATTGAGTTTTTCTTATGGGCCTCAAGCGGCGCTTTCGGGTGTTGGTTTTGACGTACAACGGGGGCAGTGTTGTATTTTATTAGGTCCTAACGGTGCCGGTAAAAGCACTTTGTTTGCCTTGATTACAGGTCTTTACCATGCAAGAGAAGGCCGAATAGCCTTAGGGGGTAATGAGATCAAAAAGTCGAGTTTTAAGGCACTGTCTCAATTGGGTGTGGTTTTTCAACAATCGACGTTGGATCTGGATTTAACCATTAAGCAAAATTTACATTACCATGCTGCTTTGCATGGAATTTCTCGAAAACAAGCACATAACATCATTCAACAGGAATTAGAACGCTTTGAAATGTTTGAGCGTTTGAATGAGAAAATTCGTCATTTAAATGGCGGTCATCGGCGCCGTGTAGAAATAGCAAGAGCGTTATTGCATAAGCCATCAGTGTTGTTGTTAGATGAGCCGACAGTTGGATTGGATGTCCCTTCACGGCAAGCGATAGTTAGCTATATTCATGACCTAACAAAAGAACAAGGGTTAGCGGTCCTTTGGGCAACGCATTTGATTGATGAAGTGTATTCAACCGACCAATTGGTTGTATTGCACCATGGAAAAGTTAAAGTAACGGGAACGGTGAGTGAGGTGATAGAAAAGGTTCATGCAGAAAACCTTCAGGATGCTTTTGCGCACTTTACCCAAAAAGAGGTTGGCTAAGGATGTTATTACTTCATTATCTTAGAGCAATGAGGGGGATTGTTGGCCGGGAATTGTGGCGTTTTGTTCAACAACGAGAACGATTTTTTTCGGCGTTAGTGAGGCCGATGATATGGTTATTTGTTTTTGCAGCAGGTTTTAAGTCTGCCTTAGGGATTGCTATTGCACCGCCGTATGAAACCTATATTTTATATGAGGTTTATATCACACCTGGTTTGTTAGGGATGATTCAGTTGTTTAATGGTATGCAAAGTTCATTATCGATGGTTTATGATCGTGAAATGGGCAGCATGCGTATTTTATTGGTGAGTCCTTTGCCACGAAGTTTTTTATTGATAAGCAAATTGTTGGCTGGAACGGCTGTGTCTATTGTGCAATGTTATGTCTTTCTAGCGATTGCTTGGTGCTATGGCATTGAGCCACCGGTGATGGGTTATCTGTGGCTTTTTCCTGCGTTAGTGGTTTCTGGATTAATGCTGGGTTCATTAGGGATGTTATTGTCGTCTTTTATTAAGCAATTGGAAAATTTTGCCGGTGTTATGAATTTTGTTATCTTTCCCATGTTTTTCATGTCCAGTGCGTTATACCCGTTGTGGAAATTACAGGAGTCGAATGAGTGGTTAGCGCGGTTAGCGGAATATAATCCTTTCACCAAGAATGTTGAGTTGATTCGGTTTGCGTTATATGGACAATTGAACATAGAGGCCTTGTATTATACGGTGGCATCACTTTTGTTGTTTTTATTCGTAGCCATCCAAGGTTATAATCCTTCAAGAGGTATGATGAATAAAAAGAAAGGCCGTTGATTTAACATTGTAGTTTTTGTTTTTTTGTTTTACATTACTGTTTTATCTGGCAGATGATCTTAATACTGCTGATTTTGAGTCGGTAGGTCATTTGATTTTCTAAGCTAGATGGCTAAATATAATTACTAAAGTTTAATGAGGGGACTTTTTTATGAGCACTGAAGAAAATAAAAATAAGATTAACGAAGGTAAAGAGCAAGCAACTAAAGTACTGAAAGATGTTATTGGCAAAGCTAATGACCTTAGAACGGAAAAACCTGCTATGTTTTATGGTGGGGTTGTTGCCTTTTTAGTGCTCTATATGTTTGTTTCTAGCGACCGTAACCCGGAAATAATTGATGCGGGGGAAGGTAATAACTTAAAAGTGGGTGCAACTTACTTTTTAAAGAGTCCTAATGCGCAAACACTGGGCGCTGAAAATGCAAAAACGGCAATTGTTAAAGAGCCTTGTGTATTAACCGGTTGGGATCGGACTGAAAATGATGACTTAAGTGTTTGTCAAGCGGTTGATGGAACTCAGGTTAATGTTCTGGAATTAAGAGACGCTTTCGGCGTGGCCAATAACTGTGCACGTGTGCTTATTGAAAGCGGTAATTGCATGAGTAAAGAAGGATGGACATTAGCAAGTAATATTGCTGAAAGATGATTGACAATCGAGTATTTGCACTTATAATACTCGGTTCAAGTTCTAGAGCGGGAATAGCTCAGTGGTAGAGCACAACCTTGCCAAGGTTGGGGTCGCGAGTTCAAGTCTCGTTTCCCGCTCCAAAAAGATTAAAAAGCCGCATGTCACTGCGGCTTTTGTTTTTTAGGCTGCGTAGCAAAGTGGTTATGCAGTGGCCTGCAAAGCCATCTACACCGGTTCGATTCCGGTCGCAGCCTCCAAAAAACATTCATGATTCATTTTTCTGTGCAATAAGATCATTTTTTAAAGCCTGTTTTGTGGGTTTTTTTCTTAAAATGTGGCTAACTTATTAACTGCTCACAATACGCCTGCTGAAGAATTAGGAAGATACTTTAATGCGTATACAACCCTTACCCACCCAACTGATCAATCAAATCGCTGCGGGCGAAGTGGTTGAGAGACCCGCTTCGGTGGTTAAAGAATTATTGGAAAATAGTTTTGATGCTTCTGCAAGCGCTATCGTTATTGAAATAGAGCAAGGCGGTATTGGTTTGATTCGTATCCGAGATGATGGTAAGGGTATTATCAAAGAAGATATCTCTTTGGCAGTCTCTCGTCATGCGACCAGTAAGATAACGTCGTTGGGTGACCTTGAAAAGGTTCGTACCATGGGCTTTCGCGGAGAAGCCCTGCCCAGTATTGCTTCTATTTCCAGGTTAACCTTGGCATCGAGAATAGCGGATAGTGATTGCGCCTGGCGATTAGTGGCGGAGAATTCAACAGTTGATAATGCCTTGGAGCCTGCTTCAAACCCAGAGGGCACGACGGTTGAGGTGCGAGATTTATTCTACAATACGCCGGCTCGTCGAAAATTTCTAAAGACTGAAAAAACGGAATTTAACCACATAGAAGTATTGATTAAGCGTTTAGCGTTAAGTCGATTTGAAACAGGCTTTATGTTGCGGCATAACAGTAAAGAAGTGCTCTCTTTAAAACCTGCCCAGACAGAATCAGAGCAACAAGCACGCGTTGAAAAAGTGTGCGGTGAAGGCTTTATAGAGCAATCGGTTAAAGTCTTTTTTGATGCAGCGGAATTACAACTGGAAGGCTGGGTTGGGCTGCCTACATTTTCTAGAGGTCAAGCCGATCGGCAGTTTTTTTATGTGAATGGTCGTTTGGTGCGCGATAAATTAGTTACCCATGCTATTAAACGGGCCTATCACGATGTTCTTTTTCATGGTCGCCACCCTGTGTTTGTTTTATTTTTAACGTTAAATCCAAAAGGGGTGGATGTGAATGCGCATCCGACTAAATTGGAGGTGCGATTTAGAGAAAGTCGTTTAGTGCATGACTTTATATTTAAAGCGCTGCATCGCTCGTTAGCCGATATTAAACCGGAAACTCATGGTTCTCCTGAGTTCATGTTTGCTAATAATGAACCCTTTACTAGGCCGTCTGCACAGGCTGAATTATCACCCGGTACGGTCCAGTCCCGTTTGCCTCAAGGTGGCTCAAGTGATATTGAAAGATATGCGACACGGGGTATTTCGGGACAAGAGGGAGGGAGTGGTTTTTCTCCTTTACCACAACCCGGTAGTGATATCCCGCCTTTAGGGTTTGCTATCGCTCATATTCATGATATTTATATTTTGTCAGAGACCGCCACTGGAGTTATTTTAGTGGATACGCATGCCGCGCATGAGCGCGTTGTTTATGAGCGATTAAAACAACAAAAAGCCGCGGGTGTTATTCCAAGTCAGCCGTTATTATTACCGGTTCGTTTTCAAGTGACGCAAGAAGAAGCAGAATTAGCTGAAGAGCACAGTGACTTATTTCAAGGCTTAGGGTTTGAACTCAATCGATTAGGTCCTGAGTCGTTAATTATAAGAGCTATTCCAGTCTTATTAATACAGACTAAAATAGAGCAATTGTTGCGAGATGTTCTGGCAGATCTGTTGACCTACGGGGCTACGCGACGTATTGAAGAAGTCGGAGATGAGCTTTTAGGGACGCTTGCGTGTCACACCTCCGTACGTGCACATAGACGGTTAACTGTTACAGAGATGAACGCATTACTACGTGATATGGAGATGACCGAGCGCTCGGGACAATGTAATCACGGACGACCTACCTGGGTGGAAATAAGTGCTCAGGAATTAGATAAGTTTTTCTTGCGTGGTCAGTAGGCATGAAATCATCGTTGCCTGTGATTTGCTTGATGGGGCCGACAGCAGCGGGAAAAACGACGCTTTCGGTTGAGATTGCAAAAACCTTCGGTGCTGAGATTATCAGTGTTGATTCTACTTTGGTTTATCGGGGCATGGCTATTGGCACCGCCAAGCCGACAAAAGCGGAACAGTGCGGCATTCCGCATCATTTAGTAGACATTTTAGATCCGCATCAATCCTTTTCGGCAGCCGAATTTAGGGCGCAAGCATTATTACATGTTAAAACCATTCAACAACAAGGGAAAATCCCCTTGTTGACCGGTGGTACGATGCTTTATTTTCATGCTTTATTTAATGGGTTAGCTGAATTACCCGCGGCTAACCCCGTTATTAGGCAGCGTTTAGTGGATCAAACAGAACGATTCGGTGGTGCCTTTATGCATCGGAAACTACAACAAATTGACCCGGTTTCAGCGTTACGTATTCATTTGAATGACCCGCAGCGGATACAGCGTGCATTAGAAGTCTATGAGTTAACGGGGCAGCCTTTATCACACCATTTAGTGGCTCAAAGTCAACAGGTATTGCCGTTTTCTGTCCTGAAGTTGGTGTTAGCACCGGAAAATAGACAAGGGTTGCATGAAAAAATTGCTTTACGGTTTCACGCGATGCTTGCAAGTGGGTTGATTGAAGAAGTTGAAACTTTGTTTCAACGCGGTGATTTGACGGCGCAACATTCAGCTATGCGCGCCGTTGGTTACCGGCAGGTCTGGCAATATCTCGATGGTCAGCTTGATTATGAAGAAATGGTGTTTAAAAGTATTGTGGCAACCCGCCAGTTAGCCAAAAGACAGTTTACGTGGCTGCGAAAAATGGACGATACCCTTTGGTTTAATACAGATAACAATATTAAGGGTGAGCTCTATGGGGTATTAAAGGAATATTATTAAGTGGGTGCGGTTTTAGAAAAAAGGATGTGGAATCATGGTGTTGCATCTTACTTAGGGAAAGTTATTGCAAAGATAAGGTTAAGTAGGTATCTTGTAAGGTAATAATAAAAATAATAAAAAAAGGGAGGTAGAATGTCTAAATCCCATAATTTGCAAGACATTTTTTTAAATACACTTCGAAAAGAACATACGCCGGTGTCAATATTCCTAGTCAATGGGATTAAATTGCAGGGTAAAATTGATTCTTTTGATCAATATGTTATCTTACTTAAAAGCAATGTAAGCCAAATGGTTTACAAGCATGCTGTTTCCACGATTGTTCCCACCAAACAGGTTAAAATTCATTCCGATACTGTCGAGCATGAAGGTTAGTTTGTGTAACTTTAAATAGGAATCTTCCTTGTTTGATCGCCCGAAGAACGGTAAGCAAGCCGTATTAGTTCATATGGCCTTGTTCAGAGAGAGTAATGACTTAAATGAGCTTCAAGAACTGGTTTTATCTGCAGGTGCTCAGCCACTTGCGGTGCTGACCGGCCGTCGTAATCGGCCCGAACCCAAGTATTTTATTGGGACAGGAAAGCTTGAAGAATTAAAGCATGTCATTCAGCAGCACAATGCCGATGTGGTTGTTTTTAATCATACGCTGTCACCACGGCAAGAGCGTAATTTGGAAGAAGCTTTAGAGAAGCGTGTTGTTGATCGCCAAGGGTTGATCTTGGATATTTTTGCGCAGCGAGCGAAAACACACGAAGGAAAGTTACAAGTTGAGTTGGCACAATTAGAACATTCGTCGACAAGGCTTATTCGAAGCTGGACTCATTTGGAGCGTCAAAAAGGCGGGGTCGGATTAAGAGGAGGGCCAGGAGAGACGCAATTAGAAGCGGATAGGCGGTTAATTCGGGTAAGAATGCGGCAAATCAGAGGGCGTCTCGAGAAAATAATCAAGCAACGCCATCAGGGGCGCATTAAACGTAAACGCGCTGAGATCCCTTCAGTATCGCTGGTGGGTTACACCAATGCCGGTAAATCAACACTCTTTAATGCTTTGGTGGGTTCTGATGTTTATGCGGCAGACCAATTGTTTGCTACCTTAGATCCCACTTTGCGGCGCTGCCGTCTACCGAATGATTCAGAACTTATCTTGGCGGATACGGTGGGTTTTATTAGGCAATTACCGCACGAATTAGTGGCGGCATTTAGATCCACTTTACAAGAGGCCAGTGAAGCTGATTTGTTGTTGCACATAGTTGATTGTAATGCTGAGAATAGAGACGAAACCATCAATGATGTCAATCAGGTGTTACAACAAATAGGTGCCGGTAAAATAAGGCAATTACAAGTTTTTAACAAGATTGATTTGGCAGACCCTATAGAACCGAGAATTGACTATGATGCTGATGGGGTCCCTTTTCGGGTCTGGGTTTCAGCGAAAGAACAACTGGGATTCGATTTGTTGTTAACGGTCCTAGAAGGTATTTATGCCTCGAGTCGTATACGCAAAGAATGTTATTTATCCCCATTGCAGGGAGGCGTGCGTGCTAGCTTATATAAGCATAGTCAAATAATTTCTGATGAAGCGCTTGAAAATGGTGGCTGGCAGATAATAATAGAGATTGAAAAGAAGCATTTAGGGTTATTAAAAGATATTAAGGAAAAAGAAATGGGCTAGCGTTTGAATAAATTCTTATTATCAAGGATAATTACTAGGTTAAATGGAGACTGGTCGCGATGCGCGATGGTCGCCCAGTAAAATAATATGACAGTTTAATAATGGAGCATTTATGGCTTGGAATGAACCTGGGGATAAAGATAAAGACCCGTGGAATGATAAAAAAGGGCAGCAACCACCTGATCTTGATGAGGCTATTCGGTCATTTCAAGAAAAGATAAGTAATATTTTTGGTGGCGCTGGTGGTGCTGGTGGTAATGGTAGTGGTGGGGTCAAAATGCCTGGTGGATCTGGTTTAGGCATTGGCTTGCTCGTTATTGCGGCAGCCATTTTATGGTCGCTAAGTGGCTTCTATATTGTTGATGAAGGTAATCAGGGTGTAGTGACACGATTCGGAAAGTATGTTGAGACAACTACCCCGGGTTTAAATTGGCATTTACCTGCACCTATTGAAACGGCTGATATTGTTAATGTTCAAAAGCAACGCTTTATTGAGATAGGCTATCGTAGTGGCGGACGTGAGCGAGGCTCTGGCTCAGTGCCAAGAGAATCACTAATGTTAACAAAAGATGAGAATATTGTTGATGTTCGTTTAGCGGTTCAATATCAAATTAAAGATGCGGGTAATTATATCTTTAACGTTAAAGATCAAACAGCCACGCTTAAACAGGCTACAGAAAGTGTTGAGCGGGGTGTGATTGGGCGTAATGATATGAACTTCGTTCTGTTGGAAGGGCGGGCAGACATCGTTGCTGATATTAAAAAAGAATTACAAACGTTGCTTGATCGCTATGATTCAGGAATCATTATTACGGATGTGAACTTACAGGATGCTCAACCACCAGAGCAAGTTCAGGCCGCTTTTGAAGATGCGATTAAAGCGCGAGAGGATAAAGAACGTTATATCAATGAAGCTGAAGCGTATCGAAATGATGTTGTTCCTAAAGCACGGGGTGCGGCTTCAAGAAAAATTCAAGAAGCAGAGGGGTATAAACTGCGGGTAATTGCCGAGTCTGAAGGTGAGACAGTACGTTTTACGAAGTTACTTGCTGAGTATAAAAAAGCGCCGGATGTTACGCGTAAACGTCTCTATATTGATGCAATGGAATCTGTGTTAAGTAATACAGACACGGTTATGATTGATCTTAAAAAAGGTAATAATGTGATGTATTTACCGTTAGACCGGTTAGGTCGAGGCCAGAGCGGACAGAAGAATAGTGGTACAGCGAATAACGCCGGCAATAATGGTCAGCATTCAAGTAATCAACACGATTCGGCAGATCGCCGTGAAAAATCACGTGGCCGTGAGTTAAGGGGGCGTAAATGATGTCAAATAAAATTTTGGTGGGCTTAGGGCTAGTCATGTTTGTATTTATGTCGTGTGTCTTCACGGTACATGAGACCCAAAAAGCGATTAAATTTCAATTAGGTGAAATTATAAAGGCGGATTATACGCCGGGCTTATATTTCAAATTTCCTTTTGTGAATAACGTTAAGAAATTTGATACACGTATTTTGACCTTAGATTCAAAACCAGAACGGTTTCTGACTTCTGAAAAGAAAAACGTTATTGTTGATACTTTTGTTAAGTGGCGGATCGTTGATGTATCGAAATTCTATACTTCGGTAGCCGGTGATGCTGTTCAGGCAAATCTTCGTATTGATCAGATTATTAAAGATGCAGCACGTAGTGAATTCAGTAGTCGGACGATTAAGTACCTAGTACAAACTGAGCGTGAAACTATACGGGATGCTTTGATTATTACTTCTGCCCCACAAGCCTTAAAGTTGGGTATTGAACTGGTTGATATTCGAGTCAAACGAATTGATTTACCACCTCAGGTTAGTAAGTCTGTATACAGTCGTATGGATGCTGAGAGAACGCGTGTAGCGCATGAGTTACGTTCAGAAGGGAAAGAGACCTCTGAGGGTATTCGAGCAAATGCAGATAAGCAGCGTGAGGTCATTTTGGCGAATGCCTACCGTGAAGCTGAAAAGACTCGAGGTGAAGGTGATGCTCAGTCGGCCGATATTTTCGCTCAGGCTTACGGAAAAGATATTGAATTTTTCCAGTTTCTTCGGAGTATGTCAGCCTATGAGAAAACCTTTAGAAGACAAGGGGATATGCTAGTTGTTGAACCTGATTCTGACTTTTTTAAATATTTTAAAAAGCAGAAATAAAGGCTAGATAACAATATAGGTGGGGTTGCTTTAGTATTGGCTTGCTTGACCTATTATTTTAAACAGCGAAACGCTCCGTACTTTAGGGGCGTTTTGCGTGCATGAGAAATGAAATTTATGACAGATCCCCGTTTATTACCTGAGGGTATTGAAGATATTTTACCCGATGATGCACTTGATATTGAGGCCTTGAGAAGGCGTATACTTGATTTGTTTGTTACTTGGGGATATGAGCGAGTCACGCCGCCATTAATTGATTATTTAAGTACCTTACAAATTGGGTCGGGGAAAGACCTTGATTTGCAAACCTTTAAATTAATTGATCAGCTTAGTGGCGCTATGTTGGGTATTCGTGCCGATATGACGCCTCAGGTAGCGCGTATTGATGCGCATCAATTAGGGCATGAGTGGCCGACACGATTATGTTATGTCGGTACGATTGTTCATGCGTGCGGTGATGCACTCGATAAAAGTCGGACGCCGACTCAAATTGGTTCAGAGCTTTATGGTTATTCAGGGCTAGAAGGTGATCTGGAGATTATTAAATTAATGCTCGAAATGGTGGCCATTACGGGTCTACAAGAAATTCACATTGACTTAGGTCATGTGGGTGTTTATCGAGGGTTAGTCAATGAAGCTGGGTTAAATGAACGCCAGATTACTGATTTATTTGATATATTACAACGTAAGTCTAAGCCAGAACTGGCGGGATTTATTAGTGAATTAGATTTAAATGATGCGTTTAAAGCCATGTTCATGGCTTTACCTGATTTAAATGGTGGTCGGGAGGTTTTTGCTAAGGCGCGCCAAGTTCTCGTTCAAGCAGGGACTTCGGTACAGGCTGCTCTAGATGATTTAGAGCAAGTTTCATTGCAACTAGAGCAAGTATTTCCGCGTTTGGCAATGAGTTATGATTTAGCAGAATTGCGCGGATATAACTATCATACAGGGATTGTTTTTGCAGCATTTGTTCCTGGGCATGGTCGAGAAATCGCACGTGGTGGCCGATATGATAATATTGGTATCGATTTTGGTCGGGAAAGAGCGGCAACAGGTTTTAGTGCTGATCTGAAAGTGCTGGCGCGGTTATCGAAAAATCATCATGAAGATGATACTTTGCAAGAGAAAATATTTGCTCCGTCTGATCAGGACGAGCAGCTGAGTACGTTAATTCGTGATTTAAGGGCACAAGGACGCACAGTGATTCAACAATTAACGGGTCAAGTTGGAACGGCTCAAGATTATGGTTGTACAGCTGTTATTATTAAAGATAATCAATCATGGGCTATACGCTCGCGCTAAAGAAAAGACAATCATGACAAAGAATGTAGTGGTCATCGGTACCCAATGGGGCGATGAAGGTAAAGGAAAGCTTGTTGATTTATTAACGGATAAAGCGGATGCTGTCGTGCGTTTTCAAGGCGGTCACAACGCGGGACATACGTTAGTTATTTCAGGTGAAACCACCGTTCTCCATCTAATTCCTTCAGGGGTATTAAGAGCAAATGTTCAATGTCTGATCGGTAATGGCGTGGTGCTATCGCCGGGTGCTTTATTGAAAGAGATTGACGTTCTTGAACAAGCCGGTATTCCTGTTCGTTCGCGTTTATTAATTAGTGAGGCCTGTCCTTTGATCATGCCCATTCATGTTCGCCTAGACCAAGCACGTGAAGCGGCTAAAGGTAAGCAAGCTATCGGCACGACAGGGCGAGGGATTGGCCCGGCGTATGAAGATAAGGTTGCTCGGCGTGGATTGCGGGCAGGGGATTTGCTTTATCCTGAGGTCTTTGCCCATAAATTAAAAGAATTAACGGATTATCACAACTTCATGTTGACGGAGTATTTTCAAGAACCCGCCGTTGATTACCAACACATGTTGGAAGAAACCTTAGTCATGGCCGAAATTATCAAGCCTATGCTAACGGATGTCAGCGAGAAACTATATGCGCATGAATCGGCAGGTCATCGAGTATTGTTTGAAGGCGCCCAAGGTGCTTTATTAGATATTGATCATGGGACTTACCCTTTTGTGACATCATCGAATACGACAGCAGGCGGAGCAGCCTCTGGTACTGGATTGGGACCACTGCATTTTGATTATGTATTAGGTATTACTAAAGCCTATTCAACACGGGTGGGTAATGGTCCTTTTCCTACTGAATTAGATAACGAAGAGGGAAATCATTTAGGGGTTAAAGGTCATGAGTTTGGCGCCACAACAGGTCGTAAAAGACGGTGTGGTTGGTTTGATGCGGTTTCAATGCGTAAATCAGCACAATTAAACAGTTTATCGGGTATTTGCCTGACAAAATTAGATGTTCTTGATGGGCTGGAAAAAATTGGTATTTGTACGGCTTACCGTATTGACGGGCATAAAACGGAAACAGCGCCTTTAGGCGCCGATTTATATGAAAAATGTGAGCCTGTTATCGAGGAAATGCCAGGGTGGACAGAATGTACCTTGGGGATCACAGAGTTCGACTTGTTGCCAGAAAATGCTAAGGCGTATATTAAACGCCTAGAAAGTTTGATTGGCGTGAAGATTACGATTATCTCTACGGGACCTGAGCGTAATCAAACGATTGTTTTAGAACATCCTTTTGGAGAGTAATCTAAGCAGAGGTTTGATGCTAAGTATTTATTATTGTCGCTAAAACAGACCCCCATTGTTTATTGTTCACCTAACAGTTATGGTTGGGTGATATAGATAAAAGTTACTTTCATAATATTTAGACGTCCGTCGCAGAGAGTATTTGACCATAGCGCAAGAGCACTTTATTTCAGCAGTAAGTTAGAACATAAGTGACCTTAACGGGTATTAAGTTGTCTACGACGAGCCTGATAAGTTAGTGTTGGCGTGATGGTTAGCCTTGACTGTAGATATGAAAATAAAAATAGGCATCAGTAGTTGTTTGCTTGGGGATGAAGTGCGTTATGACGGTGGTCATAAGCGGTCGGCCCTCTGTACGCAAACGATGTCGGATATTTTTGAATTTGTTCCGATTTGCCCCGAAGTGGGTATCGGTTTGCCTATACCTCGATCGACCATTCATCTTGTTGGTGATTCTTCAACAGTACAGGCTGTTATGAGTACCAATCATACGATTAATTATACGACTAATCTTGCGGCATATGGCCGGCAGAAGGTGCTCGAAAATGGTGATTGGTCGGGCTATATTTTTATGGATAAATCGCCCAGTTGTGGATTGTTTACAGTAAAAATATATTCAGAGGGAAAGGGGCCTGTTTTTGAAAATGGACGAGGGTTATATGCAAAAGTAATCACCAGTCTTCAACCCTTTTTACCGGTAGAAGAAGCCAGACGATTAGAAGATCTACAGATTCGAGAAAGCTTTATGATCCGAGTGTTCGCTTATTCAGATTGGCAACAGTTACAGTCAAAAGGATTAACAGTGCCCTTATTAATTGATTTTCACACCCGTTATAAATACAGCTTAATGGCGCATAGCCCGGGTCATTATTTATGTTTAGAGTCGTTGCTAGAAGATGCGAAAGGCGTTAATTTGGATGGTCTCGCTCAACAGTATTTTTCTAGATTGATGACGTCTTTACAACAATTAGCCACGCCCCAGAGCCATCTAGCCGTATGCTTAGATATTCAAAGGGCGCTAAAAGAATCATTAACGGTTTGTGATAACAACAAGCTGACACAATTAATAGATCAATATAGTAAAAATAAAATCCTATTAGCAGAATTGAAAACATTTTTAGCGTATCGAGTGAAAAAACATCCGATAATGGCCCAAGCCTATTTTCAATCCTCCATTAGCACCTAAAGCTAGGGTGTCAATTGCACCACCTCGACATTGAATGCAGATTATGAAAAGTGATTGTAAGCTATACAGACTCTTTTTTTTGTGTCAATGTTGACCGGTAATTTAAATATTAAGTCATAATTCAAGTCATATGAAAAGTTTATAAATGAGTAAAAAGAAACCGTCATTTAATCCAAACCTCGACCCCTACGCTCAGCGTGAAGCGCAAAAATACGGGAATCCTATTCCCAGTCGAGAGCTCATTATTGCGCTATTGACTGATCAGGGTAGACCGTTGACTCAAAAAGCTATTCAGAAAGAATTTGCTTTGGTTGAGGAAGAGCAAGTTGAAGCGCTGCGCAGACGACTCCGCGCGATGGAACGTGATGGGCAGGTATTGAAAAATCGTAAACAGTGTTTTTGTTTGGTCAATAGTCAGGACTTGATTGTGGGGCGTGTCATTGGACATCCAGACGGTTTTGGTTTTTTAAGACCCGACGATGCAACGGAAGATTTGTATTTTTCGCCCCGAGAAATGAAAGCCTTAATGCATAATGATCGTGTTGTTGCACAAATTGTTACGATTGACAGGCGTGGGCGTCGAGAGGGAAGCGTCGTTGAGATTCTAGAGCGCCTAACATCTCAAGTCGTGGGCCGTATTATTCTTGATGCCGGTATTGCTTTTGTAATACCAAATAATAAAAAAATAAATCAAGATATCATCATCCCCCAAGCTGAAATAAATGGGGCTTTACATGAGCAGATTGTAGTCGCTGAATTAATCGAGCAACCGACTAAAAGAAACAAACCCATGGGTAAGGTTGTCGAGGTTATGGGCGATCATATGGCTCCAGGAATGGAGATCGAAGTTGCACTACGATCTTATGAGTTACCGTTTATTTGGCCGGATGCGGTGTTAGATGAAATCAATGATTTAAAAGCAGAAGTGCCAGAATCTGCCAAGACTAATCGTAAGGATCTCCGCAATGTACCACTGATTACCATTGACGGTGAGGACGCGCGTGATTTTGATGATGCGGTTTATTGTGAGCGTTCAGGGAAGGCGTGGAAGTTGTTGGTTGCTATTGCAGATGTTTCATCCTATGTGACGCCTGAGTCGGCATTAGATACAGAAGCAAGAAATCGTGGTACCTCAGTCTATTTTCCCGAACAAGTGATACCGATGCTTCCAGAGATTTTATCTAATGGGTTATGTTCTATTAACCCTGCAGTTGATCGTCTTTGTGTCGTGTGTGAGATGACGATTAGTGATCAAGGTGTGGTCACAGCGACGGAATTTTATGAAGCAGTTATGCGTTCTCATGCTCGGATGACATATACTGAAGTTGCAGAAATCATTAATGAGAAAACGCCTGAGTTGCTTGAAAAATACCAAGATCGCCTTGGGAATCTGGATGACTTATATCAATTATATATTGCATTGAGTCAGGTCAGAGAACAGCGTGGGGCTATGGACTTTGAGAGTCGTGATACACAAATAATATTCTCTAAGGATAGAAAAATAGAACAGATCATTCCTACGACGCGTAATGATGCGCATCGTATGATTGAAGAATTCATGATTGCTGCAAACATTTCTGCAGCACGCTTTCTTCAAAAACATAATATGCCCAAATTATTACGGGTTCATGAAGGGCCTTCTGTTGAGAAGGTGCTTGATTTACGGGTGTTTTTAAATGAATTAGGGCTGTCTTTGGGCGGTGGTGCTAAGCCCGAACCCAAAGACTATATGGCATTGATGAGGCAAGTTAAAGGCCGCCTCGATGCCCATTTAATTCAGACGGTTATTTTAAGATCGTTGTCGCAAGCCGTATACAGTGCTGAAGATAAAGGTCATTTCGGTTTGGCGTTAGAAGCTTACGGACATTTTACTTCACCGATCAGGCGCTACCCTGATCTTTTGATACACCGGGCCATTAAACATGTTTGTCTAGGGTTGTCTCCCGAAGCTTTTAGGTATAGTTTTCAGGATATGGTTAACTTTGGAGAACATTGTTCGGCAACAGAACGACGTGCTGACGAAGCAACCCGAGAGGTGGTGAGCTGGCTTAAGTGTGAATATATGATGGATAAAATTGGCCAAGAATTTTCAGGCATTATTTCTTCTGTGACATCGTTCGGATTATTTATTGAGCTTAATGATTTGTATATTGAAGGTCTTGTGCATATTTCAGCATTAGGCAAAGACTTTTATCATTTTGATGCGGTGAGTCATCAACTGACCGGTGAGCAGACGGGTAAGACCTATCGTCTTGGCGATGCGATTAAAGTGGTTCTGGCACGTGTTGATTTAGATGAGAAAAAAATAGATTTTGATTTGACCCGAACAAGCAATAAGACCAAGAAGTTGAAGGTCAATAAAAAAAAGAAGAAGCATAAAAAAATCAAGAAGAGGCTTAAATAGTGAAGTCAACCGTCATCGTTGGAATCCATGCCGTTCAATCAGCATTAGATTATTCAGTTGAAAAAATTCAAGGTGTCTGGATTGATGAAAGTCGCCAAGATAGTAAATTTCAAGCGCTAGTACAGCAATTGGCTCGTCTTGAGGTCCCTTTTCATAAAACCAATAAGAAAACACTGGAACAATTAAGTCAGGGCCGTAATCACCAAGGTGTTTTGGTCGAGGTTGATTTACCCAAGATTAAAACGGAAAAAATGTTGATGGAGGAAATTAAGACATCAACGCAAACGCCTTTTTTTTTAGTGTTAGATCAAGTCCAGGATCCACATAATTTAGGGGCGTGTTTAAGGACAGCTGATGCTGTAGGGATTCAAGGGGTTATTTTGCCGAAGGATAATTCGGCTGGCTTAACGCCTACAGTATGTAAAGTAGCCAGCGGTGCGGCTGAAACTGTTCCTGTTTATCAGGTGACCAACCTTGCGCGGATTTTACGGTGGATGAAAGAGCAAGGTATTTGGGTTATGGGCGCGGCCGGGGAAGCAACTCAAACAGCATACCAAATTGAATTAACAGGGCCTTTGGCTTTTGTGGTGGGTGCCGAAGGGAAGGGACTTCGGCGATTAACACGGGAGCAGTGTGATGTTTTAGTAAAATTGCCCATGGTTGGGCAAGTAGAAAGTCTTAATCTTTCGGTCGCATCTGGCGTTCTTTTGTATGAGGCTTTGCGTCAAAGAGAGATGGCATAAGCGATTAGTGTTGTTTTTATTCAAAGCATTGAATCATTGTTTTTAAGCTGAGGGGCTAAACAGCCATAGGCGTGTTTTTTTAATGCGCAGTGAGCGGGCGTGTTATCCTTAACAATTATCGCTGTAAGGGTCAGTTTTAATTAGGAGTTTTATTTTTATGAGTAAAAAGTATCGGTCTGTTTTTTCACCATCCACGGCACAAGAGCGCAAAGAAAATTTTGAAAGTTATTGGGAATTTACCCAGCGTCATGGGGGTGAGTTGTTTGAAGAGGATAAGGATTTAGCCGTTAAACGCGCTAAATTGAAGGCATTTAAAGATAATCCTGTTCAATTAAGAACACCTTTAGCTGATCCTGAGGCTTTTTATCGTAATTATGTTGACATGCAGGATGATCCGGCAACGCTTGATCGCATGACTTTAATGATGACCTGTATGTATAAATTTGCCCGGCATGAGTGGGTCGGTATTAAAGGTGCTTGGGATGTGGT